>ERZ1034389.151-NODE-151-length-16743-cov-2.613674_pt1 | contig 16743 bp, 13 predicted proteins | sample MGYA00520611_ERZ1034389 | MGnify/ENA primary metagenome ERZ1034389 (study PRJEB33736, sample SAMEA104288470) | Azolla filiculoides | biome: Urban; feature: water surface; material: ditch water | place: Netherlands | collected 2014 ... | reverse complement strand
GGCGGCGAGATCCAGGTGGGCGAGCGAGTCGTTGATTCGGTGCAGCAGGGCATCTTCGTGCCGCCCGAAAAGCGGGAGATGGGTCTGGTGTTCCAGAGTTACGCGCTCTGGCCTCACCTGACCATCGAGCGCAACACCGATTTTGGTCTGCGGTTGCGTAATCTGCCCAAGGCGGAGCGCGAGGCACGGGTCGAGCGTGTCATGCAGGCACTCGATATCTCCAAGTATCGCGACCGCTATCCCTCGCAGCTGTCAGGCGGCCAGCAGCAGCGGGTGGCGCTTGCCCGCATGCTGGCGGTCAATCCGGGTGTGCTTCTGCTCGACGAACCATTGTCTAATCTGGATGCGCGGCTGCGTCTGGAAATGCGTGCCGAGCTCAAGCGTCTGCACAACGAGTTCAAGACGACGATCGTCTTCGTCACGCACGACCAGTGGGAGGCCATGACACTGGCGACGACAATTGCGGTGATGAACGAAGGCACGTTGCAGCAGATGGGTACGCCAAACGATATCTATGATCGCCCGGCCAACCGCTTCGTCGCGGAATTCGTCGGTAGCCCGCCGATCAACATCCTGACCTTTGGCAAGCCGGGCATTTCCGACATTGCCGACAAGGCCGAAACCTATTTCTCGAAGAACTACCCGAAACTGCGCGGTATCGGCTCGATCGGCCTGCGCCCGGAAGCCCTGGGTTACGTTGCTAAGCAAAAGTCCGTGCCCGAAGACAGTTTCAGCGCCGAGATGACGGTTACCGGGGTGTTGCCGACCGGTGGAAGCTGGATCCTCGAACTGAGGAGCAAGAACCATACGCTATTCCTTACAACGCATGCATTGCCACGTATCGACAGTGGCGAGCGGGTCTTCGTCCATGCGCCGCCGGAAGCCATGCATGTCTTTGACGGGCAGGGTCGGCGGGTCAGCGAGGCGGACACGGTCCTGAGGAAGAATACCTACAACTAAAATCGACGAGTTCTGGACGCTTACTGAAGGAGGAGCAGTATGACGCGTGAAATGAAGGGTTGCATGGGCCGACTTTTGATGACGGCCGCGGTTCTGACGACGCTTGGAGGCGCGGTGAAGGCGCAGGAGCCATTCAATCTCGATGCACTGGTCGAGGCCGCCAAGAAGGAAAAGCCGATCACTGTCTATGACAGCACCGGCAAGATCGTCGAAATGGCGCAGAACTTCGCCAAGAAATACGGACTTTCCGCCGAGGGGTCGAAGGTCAAGGCGACCGCACAGCTCGAGATGATCATCCGTGAGGCGCGCGCCAACAACATCCAGGGTGACGTATCGATCATCAGCGATGCACCGGCTGCGATGGCCCAGCTCATCCCGCAGGGTTTCGCTGAAAGCTGGCTACCGCCGGATCTCGCCGACAAGATCCCGGCTGAATATCAGGCACCGCTGACGGTGGTGAACAGCGCCAATGTCTGGGCCTACAATACCGAGCTTTTCGAAAAGTGCCCGGTCAGCAACATCTGGGAACTGACCGAGCCGAAGTGGAAGGGCAAGGTCGCCATGCAGGACCCGCTCGGTAAGGCCTCCTATGTCGACTGGTTCAACCAGATGGCCAAGCACGGCGATGACAAGGTCGCCGCCGCCTACAAGGACCTCTACGGCAAGGATCTTGAGACCGGCGAGCAAAGTGCCACCGCGGCCTGGATCAAGGCGTTGGCGGCCAATGCGCCGCTCCTGACCGATGCCGATGCGGCGGCGGCGGAAGCCGTGGGTGCGCCAGGCCAGTCGGAGCCCTTCATGGGTCTGATCAGCTCGGCTAAGTTTCGCGACAACGCTGACAAGGGCATGAAGCTTGGCCTCTGCAAGGAGCTGAAGCCCTGGCTTGGCTGGCTCTATCCCGGCGTCGGGCTGATCACCAAGGGTACAGACAGTCCGAACGCGGCCAGGCTCTTCATCCACTACGTCATGACGGAAGAAGGCATCGCGCCGCAGGCGGCGGACGGGAAGATGTCTACCAACAGCGACGTCAAACTGCCGGCCAATGAGCCTTCCGGCATTGGCTCGGCCCTTGATCAGGTCCTGCCCTACAGCATGGCGACCGCCCTTGAAGACTGGGACGCGCGCGAAGACTGGCAGGATTTCTGGCGGATGAACTATCAAAAATGAAAAAGCAATCGGGAGCAAACACCATGACCAAAACCAAGCGGACGAAAACGGGCCGGCCTATTACAGCTGCTTGCGCTCTTGCTCTTGCCGTCTCAGCGGGCTTCGCGGGCTGTGTCCATGCCGAGGAGGCCTTCAATCTGGATGCCTTGATCGAGGCTGCAAGGAAGGAGCCGCCGATCACGGTTTATGCCGTCACCGGCAAGATCGTCGATACAGCTCAGGCTTTCGCGGACAAGTACGGCGTAAAGGCCAGCGGCAAGAAGGTGAACGAGGCCGCTCAGATCGAGCTGATGATCCGCGAATATCAGGCTGACAACATCGTCGGTGATGTCAGCGTCGCGACCGACGTCGCCTCCGCCATGGGCGAACTCATCCCCCAAGGCATTGTTACCAGTTGGACGCCACCGGATCTCACAGGGGATATAGGCGAAAAACTTCGCGATCCGCTCGTTGTGGTCTCCGACCCGCATGTCTGGACCTACAACACCGAGAAATACGACAAGTGCCCGGTTACCAACATCTGGCAGCTGGCGGAGCCGCAGTGGAAGGGCAAGCTTGCCATGCTCGACCTGTTCGACAAGCCGCTCTATGCCGACTGGTTCAATCAGATCGAGACCCACCACGATGCTGAGGTGGCAAAGGCATATGAGGTGCTCTACGGCAAGCCGCTCGATATCAGCACTCAGACGGCGACCGCTGCGTGGGTCAAGGCATTTGCGGAAAATGCGCCTTTGCTGTCGGATTCCTCGACAGTTGCCGAAGCCGCCGGCGCGCCGGGGCAAGCCGATCCATTCTTCGTCATCACCTCGACGGCGAAATACCGCGATAACGAATCCAAGGGCCTGAAGCTCGGCCTCTGCTCGGGTGTACAGCCCTTCACCGGCTTTCTGTATCCGGGTTTTGGGCTCATCGCGGCGAAGACCAAGAGCCCGAATGCGGCGAAACTCTTCGTTCGCTACCTGATGACGGAGGAGGGCATCGGACCGCAGACAGCGGATGGCAAGATTTCGGGCAATTCCAAGATCGGGCTTCCTGCAGATGAACCGTCGGGCGTCGCCAAACATCTCGATGAACTGATGGCATTCGATGCCACGACCGCTGCCGAGGACCTCGATAAGCGTGAGAGCTGGCAGGATTTCTGGCGGGTCAACTACAAGAAGTGAAGTCAGGGGCAGGTGGAGGCCTGCCCCATTTTTTTCCTTGGGAGGGGAAGTCATGAATAACGGAAAACATCTACTCACAGCATTGATGGCTGCCGGCTTGCTGGCCAGCGCATCGGCCGGTGCCTTGCGCGCCGAAGAGGCTTTCGATCTCGACGCCCTGGTTGCGGCGGCAAAGGCGGAAAAACCGATCAACATCTATGACAGCACCGGAAAGATCGTCGAGATGGCCGAAAACTTCAGTGCGAAATACGGGCTGAAGGCAACGGGCATGAAGGTCTCGGCCAACAGCCAGCTCGAAATGATCATTCGCGAAAGCCAGTCGAGCAATGTGCAGGGCGATGTTGTCCTGATCACCGACGCACCGGCTGCCTTGGCCCAGCTTTTGCCGGAGGGCTTCGTCGAAAACTATCTGCCCGCCGACATGGCTGCGAAAATTCCAGCCGAGCTCCAGGATCCACTGGCGATTTCGACCAACGCCAATGTCTGGGCCTACAATACTGAGGCCTACGACAAATGCCCCGTCAGCAATATCTGGGAGCTGACCGAGCCCAAATGGAAAGGCAAGGTTGCGCTTGTCGACCCATTGACCAAGGGCAGCTACACGGACTGGTTTAACCAGCTGGAAACACATGGCAACGACCAGGTCGCGGCCGCTTACAAAGCGCATTTCGGCAAGGATATCGAGACGACGGAGAAAAGTGCCGCTGCTGCCTGGATCAAGGCACTGGCGCAAAATGCGCCGCTTGCCACGGATGGCGACGATCCGATTTCCGAAGCCGTGGGCGTGGCAGGGCAGAAGGAGCCCTTCTTCGGCCTGCTGAGCTCGGCCAAGTTCCGCGACAATGAGGACAAGGGATACAAGCTCGGTATCTGTGCCGATCTCAAGCCTTGGGTCGGCTGGACCTATATCAAGCTCGGCTTGATCGCGTCGAAGACGCAGAGCCCCAACACGGCAAAGCTGTTCGTCCATTACATCCTGACTGAAGAGGGGATCGCGCCGCAGATGAAGGACGGCAAGGTTCCGACCAATACGGATATCAAGATGCCGGAGAACGAGCCGTCGGGGCTTGCCAAGATTTCCGACCGACTTTTTGGCTACAGCTCGGCGACTGGCCTTGACGACTTCGATCGGCGTGAAGAGTGGCAAGACTTCTGGCGCGTCAACTATTCCAAATAAAACGCACCGGCGCGGTTTCGGTCGCGCCGGTCGCTTCATCGCTGTGAGGTAAGGAATTCCATGTCGACCGAAAAGTCCCCCGCCAGTTCGCAAGCCGTTTTTGAGCCTGCGCATGCCCGATCCCGGCGATTGATGGATCTGGCACAATCTGCGGCTCTCGCCGTTCGCGAACCACTGCTGGATGCCTTTCGCTCGGCCATGGTGGTGGATTACAAAGTGGACCTACATGATATCGTAACGGTTCATGACAAGCATGAGGCTACGATCCGTGCTTTCATTCTCGAGCATGAACCCAGGTCGGCAATCATGGGTGAGGAGGGGGGGCAGATTGGCGCCGGCGATATCCAATGGTATGTCGATCCAATCGACGGAACGGCTAATTTCGCCAGGGGACTGGCATTCTGGTGCGTCTCGATTGCCGCCGTGATCAACGAAGAGGTCGTTGCAGGCGCCATTTATGATCCGGTCGCAGACCTGATGTTTTCTGCGGATCTGGATGCGGCCTATCTCAACGGCAAGGTTATACGCTCTCACGCAGTCGCAGATGAAGCCCAGGCCACCCTGATTACCGGCTATCCGGTCTCTCGCGACTTTCGTCTCGATGGGAGAGAGGTGGCACTTGCCAATATGGGGACACTGGTCGAGACCTTCTCGACGTTGCGACGCCCGGGCAGTGCCGCGCTCAGCATTGCCCATGTGGCGGCGGGCTGGGCCGATGCTGCAGCGGGTTTCGGTGTCAATGCCTGGGACGTGGCGGCGGCAATACTGATCCTCAAGAAGGCCGGAGGCCGCTACGAGCCATTGACCCTTGGCAAGGTCGCTCCTGGCTCCCTGGACTATCTCTGCCCCGGATATATTGCGACTGGCGAGGGAGCAAATTATCCGCGGCTCGACCATGTCGCGCGCTCGATCTCCGAGACCCGCATCGCAAAGGCAGCCGAAAGAAGGGTTCGCGATCTATGACTGGATCTGGTTCAGAACGGTTAGCTCCGGCCGAAAAAAATATGCAGGAATTGCAAACGAATAGTCCGCAGGCGCCGGAAGATTGCCAACTGCCCAAGCTCAGTCTCATCTATAAGCGTCACCCCACCTATGGGGTGGATCTCTATATTTCCGGGAAGGAGGGGGCGGCCGACCTCGAGTTGCTTCACAGTAACGGCATCACGACTGTCATCAATTGCGCCGTCAATCTCGACTTTAACTATGTGCGTCAGCCACAGGTCGTGTCCGATCATCAGGGCAGTGTCTATGGCCCGGGCGAGATCCGCTACTATAAGATTGGCCTGATCGACGGCGCGGGCAATCCCGAAACGCAGATGGTGGCCGCGCACTATATCCTGCGGGCTGCACTTGAGCAGGTCCTGCCGGACAAGCCGTCCTATCCGAGGCGCGAGCGGGGCAATGTTCTCATCAACTGTCGTGGCGGCCGCTCACGCTCCGTTGCGGTGGTGGCACTTTTCTTACACCTGACATTGCCGGACGAGTTCGCAACGCTTGACGCCGCTATTGCCCACGTCCGAAAGCACCGCGAGTTGCCGGAAAACGAGTGGTTCAAAGCGCCAAAACCGGTTCTTGCAGATGCTGCGCGCCGCGCTGCCGACTGGATCTGTATGGTTGACTCCGTTGCTCGCCCAAGCTGATTGGCTCGGTAAACGATGGTGTCATTTTCATGTTAATCCGCCGATCACAATAACAGGGCAATCCCTGAAAATGGGAAAAGCCAGTGCGCTGATTGCCCACTGGCTTTTTTCGTAAATTTTGGAAGTTATCGGGCGCTGGAAAGGTAGGTGACCTCTTCGTCGTCGCGCTGACGACCACCCAAGGCCGCTGCGGCCGAGGCGATGAATGCGCCGACCAGAAGCGACAGTGCTCCGTTGCTTGGCTGGTCCAGTGACGCCGAGGCAGATGCACGCCAATCGCAGAAATATGCGTTAAAAATGACGCACGTTGATGCAGACGCGTTGTGATGCGCTATAATGAATGTTAACGATTGTTGACGCGTAATGATGCGTTTTAGTCAACTCCATGCAAGAGATCGAACATGCCAGTCATCACCGTAGCAAACCCAAAGGGCGGGGCAGGGAAGTCGACAGCAACGCTGGTGCTTGCCACCTCCCTGGCGCAGCAGGGCGCAAGCGTCGTCATCCTTGATTGCGACCCAAACAGAGCGATCGAGGGCTGGAGGGCGGGGGACTCCAAGAACCCGGTCATTGTGGATGGCGGGATCAACGAAAGCTCGATCACGAGCAAGCTCGACGAATACCGCAAGAAGTTTCAGTTCGTCTTTGTCGATCTGGAAGGAACCGCCAGCCGGCTGATGTCACGCGCCCTTGCCCGGGCGCAGCTCGTGGTCATTCCCATCCAGGCCAGCCCGCCAGACGCGGAACTCGCCGCGCGCGCAATCCATCTCATTCAGGAGGAAGAGCAGGCGTTCGAAAAGACGATTCCATATCGAATCCTTTTTACGCGGACGTCGCCCGCGATTGCGACGAAGCTGGAACGTCAAATCACCTCCCAGCTGTCTGCCAGCGACGTGCCAATGTTTCACAATCATCTGAACGAGCGCTCTGCGTATAAGGCTATGTTCTTCTATCAGCGTGATCTGAATGAGCTTGACCCCGGCGACGTCAATGGTTTGCCGGCAGCTCGGGATAACGCGTTCCGGCTAGCCGAGGAATTGGTCAATCTTGTCATCGACGCGAGGGCAGCGGCATGAGTGGAAAGAACCTGGGCTTTGGCGGCAAGCTCGCCAACATCACCCCTGACAGTGAGGATCCGGCCAAGATTTCAGATGCGAAGATTGATGAGGTCGGTGAGCGGCATGGATTTGTAGCCAGAGAGCCAGTCCAGAAGCTGACACGCCGCAAGCCATCGGAGCCATCCGCAAACCTCAACATTCGGCCGCCGGTCACCACTTTCAACCGGTTCCTGGTCTTCTGCGAGCAAAACCGTATGTCCTATCCCGAAGCTCTCAAGGAGCTGATGGATCGCGCGGGTGTGTAGTGTCGTCAACTCAATCCTAAAGTAATGACAGTGCGTCAATATTGACGCACATTAACGCGGATGCGATAAAGAGCTACATTGTACTGCACGTATGGTGAACGATATTTGTCCCGTGGTGCGATCCAGTTGTCGAGGAATTTGAGGGGTCTACTATGCCCATGATTTTCCATTTCGCCGTGATCCGGTCAGGAAGCGAAAAGGTGTTTGCACGCAATTGATTGCAACGAATTTGGTGGATGAACGCGAAACGGAAAAATGGGGCAAAGTCTACTGATATTCGACAGTCAGTACTTTTACATTAGCGACATCGACCTAAACACGCTCTCCGGCAGATCTAGTTGTGATGTGCCGCCGGCATCACCGACCGTTTTGCTCGAATGAGTTAGCGTAGAGCGTCTCGATCTGCTCGACCTCGGTATCGTCTAGAGCGGCAAACTCCTTTGTGCGCGCCCTCTGTGAGAGGCGACCGCTATTCTGGTTGAGAAACTTGTGCAGCAATTCGGCTTGGGCCATGGGCATGTCGATGATCTCCTGAAGCCCGGCGGCGAAGAGATCAAAAGCTTGCAGGAAGCGAACTTCTTGCGGCAGGTCGTGATTCACAGTCTGCTCGACGCATTCGTAGAGAAAGGCCGCATGTGCCGTGGCATCGAAGTATCGGTAGAATGGCGCGGTGTCGTTCAGGACCTCAACGTTGCCAGCAGCCGTCGGACGCCATTCGATGCACGGCAGGAGGGGCGCCGACCACGATTCCAGGACGGCTCTGTAACGTTCGATGTTCCGCAGAATGACTGCGCTGACGGGGAAAACGAGACCTGGTGGGCTGTAGGATGCGGCGGCAAGCGCGTGGTGGATTAACCAGCGGTGTAGGCGGCCATTCCCATCCACATACGGGTGGATGTAAACAAACCCAAATGCCAGGCAGGCTGCGGCTACCACCGGGTCCATCGTTCCGCGCGTCGCGCGCTCGGAAAACGCAATCAGTCCGCCGACCAGGCTATCAAGATCCTCGTGTCGGGCGCTGACGTGATCGGGAATAGGCATGTTGGTGTCGCGGTCATGGACGCCTACGAACCCACCCTCATCACGAAGACCGAGGCGCACGAAGCGGGCATCCCCGATGACGATCCGTTGAAGACGGTCGAGCTCTTCGAGACTGAGCGGTCGGACACCCGCCTGCGATATGGCCTGGCCCCAACGCGTCGCTCTTTGCCCGGACGGTCGTTCCCCTTCTATGGCAAACGAGGATTTTGAGTCGTTGAGCAGGATAAATGCAGCAGCGCGCGCGACCACGTCCGGACGAACGCGTCCCATCGCCTCGCGCGCCCGCGCCCCAAGTGCCTGTTGCGAGAACGCGGCGAGATCTGCTGTTTTCCGCACTAGCGGGCAAAATGCAGGTGTGCCGGGAAGGTTATTCAATACCTTGTGTCGAGGTGACGGATCACCTTCGGTGAGACCATATTGCTGGTCCCGGTCGATGACCGGCACCATTCTCACTTTGCCAGGATCGGGAAGGTTGAGCTGTCGGCCTGTCAGCCATTCGTACAGGAACCAGAGGCGGCGGGCAAAGGCACCGGTCGGGGTCAGGCGTATGATGGCCTCGATCTCTCCAGGGCCAACGGTTTTGAAGAGAGCGGACAAGACCTGAAGGTCAATGCCTTCGTATCTGAAAGCGAAAACCAGATGTGAGCCAAGTGCCGGTTCCGGGCGATAGCGCGGCGTTTGCATCAGCCACGCCTCTGTTGAGGCCGGGTGGTGCCGCTCCGCAATCGCGGCCATTCGGGATGGTGCGGGCAAGATCAGGTCGAAGGCCGCGATGATAGCAGCATAACCCGCCGGTTCGCCGCGCTCAGGCAAGGGGCGCCCGTGAAAGTCATTCACACTCTGCGTAGGCCATTCACCCATCTGTTGTCCCGCGAAACTGGATCACTTGGCCTAGACCCCTTCGTGAGAATCCATCACCGTCAGCGAAAACCTATCACCTATTATAAATTTTGTGAATTATATTCACTGAGCCAGGCGAAGTGCTCCATGAGAGGGCTTCGTGACGATCTTTTCCGTCTTGTGTCTTTTCGCTGCCATTTCAATGTCCCTCTCCGGCTCATGAGCTGTCAGGCTCTCAGAGTGTTGGCTGTCGCGGGAGTTTAGCCCATTTCTCCATATCTCTGTGATCCGGTCAGGCACCGAAAGGTGGTTACAGAGGTGATGCGTCAACGTTGACGCGCGTGAAATACCGAGACAGTCCTGGGATCACCAGTCTACGCACGCAGCAAGTTTGGGCCGCAAACAATTCGCTCACACGCAGTTCAGCCACCCTGATCACCAGCAATCTTCCGTTTGATGAATGGACGGAACCCACGGGCTCCGAGCGTCTGACTGGTGCGCTGCTCGATCGCATCACCCACCATGTCAACATTCTCGAGATGAACGGCGACAGCTATCGTCTCGCCCAAAGCCGCGCCCGAAAGGCTGGCTGAAACACTTCAGAAAATCGACGCGCACGCATGAGCCCCCGCTCGGGCTACGCCCTCCCGAACGTCTCATGCGTGCGCCACAAGTGGCCTGATTTTGCTCCGCCGCCTGGCCGGTTTCTACTCCGCCGTTGACATCGGTGGTGAGGCCAAGTCGATCGAGGTCAAGACCAGGCAATTCCGATCAAGCCCAGCGCAGGACATCACCCGTTGGCCAGTGAACATGACAACGAAGGGCGAGGCCGACTTCTTCATCGAACTGGATCTCAGAACTCTCGCGCCAACGTTCTATGTGCTGACCAACACCCAGGCGCGCTCCACGTTTCGAGACTACATCGGCGGTGGGAATTACTATCCACCCGAAGTCAGGCGCATAATCACGCCGAACGACTTCTCGGCGCTCACAGCATACCGAGACGACGCATCTCCGCCTGCCAGTGTCCTCTGAGCTTCCGGATCGTCGCCATATGATCTCCAACTGATGTTGAATTTCACTCGTAGGACGCCCTTGGAGGGATGCCAAGGGTGATCCCGGCACATTCCAGGCCATTCGGAAAACGAAGTTCATCCTAACATAACCAATAATGACGACAATGCGTTCGACAGTGCTGGAGTAACTGAACGATGAAAAACATAGCCGTTTCGGGTGAGCACCTCGTTGCCCCTCAGGGGGACGAAGACATTTCACTCGATACCAGCGTTCTTCTCGAAGCGGCCTCCCGCTTGCGTGTAGCAGATCCGAACATCGCAGGGCGTGCGTTGTGGCTCGAGGCTATGGTGAATCACGTTCCGGATTTCATGTATGCAAAAGATCGCGATGGTCGATTTCTCTATGCAAATCGAGCCATTATCGAAGGCAACGATCTATCAAGCGTAGATGATATTATTGGACTGACAGACTTTGATCTTCATGGAGAAGCCGCCACCGATGCGCGCATATCCGAGATAGAACAGCGCGTCATGGAAACAGGCGAGCCAGATCTGGGATACGAGGAGCGCGCCATGCGCGGGGGCGGCGACCGTTGGCTGATGATGTCACGGGTGCCTCTTAGAGATAGCAGCGGCGCAATCATCGGCATTGTCGGGTCTTCGCGCGACATCTCGGCTCACAAGGCCTCAGAACGCCTGATGCGAGCGCAAAACCGCGTACTTGAAATGATTGTTGGCTCGGTCGCTGTTCCAGAGTTTATGGACACGTTGGCTGAACTGATTGAAGAACTTGCCGAAGGCATCAGATGCGTAGCGGTCCTCTTTCCCCCGGACAATGACATTCAGACCTTCACGGCCCAAAGCGCGCCCAATCTACGACTGCCGCTTTTCGAAGCTCTATCTTCGTCGTCTTCAAGGCCAAACCGTGAGGCGATGGCTAGACTTGCTTTTGAGAATAATGGCTTTTTATGCTTTGAAATTCCTTCGGCAAACGGAACCAATCATGGCTTGATTGGCATATCGTCGACGAACAACAATCTCAGCCGAAGTCTCAGCGAGTTTTTGGCGGGAGCCAGCCGTATGGCCGGAATCGCAATAGACCGGAGGCAGGCAGAAGAACAAATACGCTTTCTCGTCATTCACGATGCGCTAACAGGCCTGGAGAACCGCATCTCCCTCGAAGCAAGGCTTCCAGGAGTTCTCAAGTCTGCTGAACTTTTGTCACAAAAGGTGACCGTTGGCTTTCTCGATCTGGATAATTTTAAACAGATCAATGACACTTTCGGTCACGCCGTTGGCGATGAACTCCTGAAGGAAGTAGCAGGAAGGCTTTCCCGCCTCACCACAGGGCATGACATTGTTGCTCGAATCGGCGGCGATGAGTTTGTTCTTGTCTTGCACGAACACAATCAAAGCTTTGATGATCGACTTCAGCGCATCAGAGCGACAGTTGCGCAACCTTTGACAATACAGGGTATGGATTTCAAGGTCAGTTGTAGCATTGGCGCTGCCTACTACCCCTCGCACGGTCTAATTGCGTCCGACCTTTTCAAGGCCGCCGATCTTGCGATGTATAAAGCCAAGGAGAATGGTCGAAACGCAGTTGAAACATTTTCGGAGGAACTCCTCGATAGCGCACGGCGGAAATTTCTTCGCGCCGAAGAACTGCGCAAGGCGATTCAAAACGATGAGTTTGTTCTTCACAAATAGAACTGACAACTGGTCTTGTGTCAGGCGTTGAAGCGCTCGTCAGATGGAAACATCCATTGGAAGGCATATTGCCTCCATCCGAGTTCATCTGTCTCGCGGAAGAAACGGGCGTCATCGTCGAGCTGGGAGAAGCAGTCCTCAGGAAAGCCTGTCACCAAGCTAAAAAATGGAACATGAATGGCCGACGGCGCGTCCCGGTGAGCGTCAACATGTCGCCAAAGCAGTTTCAAAATGCTGGTGTGATTGATCATGTGAAAGCTGCGCTCAGCGAAAGCTGTCTGGACCCGTCACTCCTCGAAATCGAGATTACCGAAAGCTCAATCATGCGTGATATCGGTTCGGCCGCGGGCATAATGAAAGATCTGACCGATATGGGAGTCAATTTCGCAATTGACGATTTCGGAACAGGTTACTCGTGCTTGAATATGCTGAAAAAGCTCCCGTTCTCACGTCTTAAAATCGATAGATCGTTTATTACGAACACGCCAGACGACGAACAAGACTGTGCAATTGTCACGGCCACCTTGAACCTGGCGCGAGGCCTCAAGCTTCAAGTAGTGGCGGAGGGCGTAGAGACCATCGAGCAGGCGCGGTTCCTACATCAAGCGGGATGCGAACACGGGCAGGGCTATTTCTACAGCCGTCCCGTCTGCGATCTGACAATTGATGCGCTTTTGGACAACCAGTATTAGTTCAGCTCTAGCCTGATCGTTGCAACCGGAAGTATATGGAATGCACCCGATTTCGCAATCGCGTTGTGCGCTACCGGTTGCAGCACCGATGCGATCGACCTGAGCCTCAACCTCTCGCAGTCACTTCTCAGTTTCCAATTTTGTGTCGGCGGACTTGCAATGAGGCTTCATACCGCGCAGACGCACTTCAGCTTGCCGCCAGCTCACCTATAGCGCCGGCCCAAAATGGTCTCAACTGGGTTGTTTGGAAGTTCGGATTGAGATGCCACACGGTTTCGCCGGCAAGATGGTCCCGCCGATCGTTGAAGAAGGCGATCCATTCCTGGGCATGCCGACTGGTCTCATCCGGCGGCCAGTAGCCTGGCAAGCTGTATCCCCGCCTCCCGGCTTTCACCGTCTGGACGCCCAGAGCTTGCATCGAGGGAAGACCACTGCGCTGCAGCCAATTGCGCCATTGCTCGACCTGGTCCGCCTTCGTTTCGGCGACGAAGACGAGCGGGACGGCTCGCCGCGTCTCGACGCGCGGCGGGGCGTCCTCGCGCGCGTTAGGTTTATTTATTATTTCTTTCTCTAAGTTTGGTGGACATATTTGTCCCCCTTCGCTGGACAGATCTGACCGCCTTCCCGGACGATTTTGACCGCCTTTGTCTGGATAAAGGGTGACAATTTTGTCCGTCTTTTCGCGGGCCTGCGATGCGCGTAAAGTCGATGACGCTGAGGGACGATATTCCGTGTTGTGCCCGACGCCATTTCCGCGCTCGACCTCGAACCATCCGCTTACCTCAAGTTCCCGGACGGCGCGCTGAATGGTCTTGACGCTCTTGCCGGTCGCGTCGGCAATCGTTTGATAGGACGGCCACGCCTTCTCGGTGTGGCCGTTCAAATGCGTTGTGACGATGTAGATTGCCACGGATCGCGCATTGTCGGTTAGATCCTTGTCGCAGCTCAACTGTTGAAGCCATTGAAGCTTTACATCCCGAAATGGTCTCGTGCCGCTCATGCGTACCTCCCGTCACCTGCAAGGTGATGGGCGTTCGCCTGCTGGCACGCGGGCCGAGCCTTGCCAACCGCTCCTTGGCCAGTTACGGAGAAGGGATCGCGGATCTCATGGAATAGGTTTGACGTTTCTGAGCTAAGTCCTTGAAATGCAATCAGACGTTTGACGCTGCTTTCGAGGTAAACTACCAAATTCTCGACAACAAAGCTGGATTGAAAAGCCGCCGCTCGAAAGGGTTGCCGGCTTTTTACCTGTCGAAAATGAGGTACGTACATCTTTTTTTGATTTACGTACCTCATCTCCTGCGTTAGGACAGGCGCCGGAGGAATTCATGAAGCCAACCGTTCATGACATCGCGGTCCATGCCGGGGTCAGTCTTGCGACCGTCGACCGGGTCTTGAACCGGCGGCCGGGCGTGAGCGCGCGCACCCGCGACAAGGTCGACCAGGCGGTATCGTCGCTCGGTTTCGTGCGCGACGTGGCGGCGGCCAATCTGGCCAAGGGGCGGACCTATCCGCTGACCTTCATCATTCCCTGCAACGACAATTCCTTCATGCGCGGCCTCAGGCTTGCTCTGGATGAGGCGACGGGCCATGCGGCCGTGGAGCGGATTGCGATCCGGCTCATCGATGTGCCCGCCTTCGACGCGACGGCACTGGCCGATGCGCTCGATGCCGCGCTTGTCGGCGCTCCAGCCGGCATTGCCTTTGTCGCCGTCGACGCGCCGGAGGTGGCGGCGGCGGCCAACCGTGTTGCAGCGGCCGGTGTGCCTCTGGTGACGCTGGTCTCGGACCTGTCGGGATCCAGCCGCGACCACTATGCCGGGATCGACAATGCTGCCGCGGGCCGCACGGCCGCCAGCCTGCTCGGGCGGTTTCTCGGTGGCCGCGATGGCGCAGTTGCCGTGCTGGCAGGCTCAATGCTGGTCCGCGACCATCGCGAGCGCTGTGAGGCGTTCGAAACGCTGATGGCGGCAGATTTTCCCCGTTTCGATATCCTGCCGGTGCTCGAGGGTCGCGACGACCCGGCGACGGTGGAAACGCTGGTCAGCCGGCTATTGGTCGAGCGGGACGATATCATCGGTCTCTACAGTCTGGGTGCGGGCAATCGCGGCCTGGTGCGGGCGCTGGAAAAGATGGCGCCCTTAAACAGGCCGGCGGTGATCGCGCATGAACTGACGGAAACGACGCGCAGCGCGCTCGATGCCGGCCTGGTCGATGCGGTGCTCAATCAGGATGCCGGCCACGAGGTGCGCAGTGCCATCCGGGTGCTGAAAGCCAAGGCCGACGGCTTGCCGGTGGTTGCTGCGCAGGAGCGTATTCGGCTCGACATATTCTTGAAGGACAATCTGCCCTGATGGGCACAAGCACATTGCGTTTCGAGCGACTTGGCGTTGGGCGCCCGGCTCGGAGCGATTGAAAGGGAGAAAATCATGTATCTCGGTTTGGACCTCGGCACGTCGGGCATCAAGGCGATGCTGATCGATGACAGCCAAAGGGTGATCGGTGTCGGTCAGGCGGCGCTGACCGTTCAGCGGCCACATTCCGGCTGGTCCGAGCAGGCGCCGGGCGACTGGATCCGCGCCACGGAAGAGGCGGTCGGCGCGCTCAAGGTCTCGCATGCGAAGGAACTGGCGGCCGTCAGGGGCATCGGCCTGTCCGGCCATATGCATGGCGCGACGCTGATCGACGCCAAGGACCGGGTGCTGCGCCCGTGCATCCTGTGGAACGACACGCGCAGCCATGAAGAAGCGGCAGCACTCGACGCCGATCCGCGTTTTCGTGCGTTGACCGGCAATATCGTGTTTCCCGGCTTTACTGCGCCAAAGCTCGCCTGGGTGGCCAAGCACGAGCCGGACACCTTTGCCAAGGTCGCCAAGGTGCTGCTGCCCAAGGATTTCCTCCGGCTGTGGCTGACGGGTGAATATCTCTCCGACATGTCGGATTCGGCCGGAACCGCCTGGCTCGACACCGGCAAGCGTGCGTGGTCGCCGGAGCTTCTCGCGGCAACAGGCCTGACCATCGAGCAGATGCCGGGCCTTGTCGAGGGCACGGAGCGCGCCGGTACACTGCGCGGCGAACTGGCGGCGAAATGGGGCATCGGTTCCGATGTCGTGGTGGCCGGCGGGGCAGGGGACAATGCGGCCTCTGCCTGCGGCATGGGCACGGTCGCCGAAGGGCATGCCTTCGTGTCGCTCGGCACGTCCGGCGTTCTCTTTGCCGCCAATGGTTCCTACCTGCCGAAGCCGGAAAGCGCCGTGCATGCCTTTTGCCATGCGCTGCCCAACACCTGGCACCAGATGGGCGTCATCCTTTCGGCGACCGATGCACTGAACTGGCATTCCGGCGTCACCGGCAAATCGGCAGGCGAGTTGACCGCTGAACTGGGCGACGACCTCAAGGCGCCGACCGGCGTGACGTTCCTGCCCTATCTGTCGGGCGAGCGCACGCCGCACAACGATGCAAAGATCCGCGGCGCCTTTATCGGGCTTGGCCATGATTCCAGCCGCGCGGTGCTGACCCAGGCGGTTGTCGAGGGCGTGACCTTTGCCATCCGCGACAGCCTCGAGGCACTGAAATCCGCAGGCACCAAGATCGATCGCGTCACCGCCATCGGCGGCGGCTCGCGTTCGCGCTACTGGCTGGCATCGATCGCAACGGCGCTCGGCATGCCGGTCGACGTGCCGGCTGACGGTGATTTCGGTGCGGCCTTCGGCGCGGCTCGGCTCGGCCTGATTGCCGCGACCGGCGCCGACCCGCTGTCGGTCTGCACGGCGCCTGAGACGGCCGAGACGATCACGCCGGTCTCGGCGTTGTCGGGCGCCTACGAGGAGGCCTACCGCCGCTATCGCTCGGTCTATCCGGCGATCAAGGGGCTTTGAAAATTTGCCCCTCACCCTGACCCTCTCCCCGCAGGCGGGGAGAGGGGACGGAATAGTTGCGGCAAAACCCCTTCTCCCCGTTCACGGGGAGAAGGT
>ERZ1034389.142-NODE-142-length-18012-cov-2.402740_pt1 | contig 18012 bp, 9 predicted proteins | sample MGYA00520611_ERZ1034389 | MGnify/ENA primary metagenome ERZ1034389 (study PRJEB33736, sample SAMEA104288470) | Azolla filiculoides | biome: Urban; feature: water surface; material: ditch water | place: Netherlands | collected 2014 ... | reverse complement strand
GTCCTGCACTTGGACCCGACGCGACGCAGCACCTTCGTCTCGGTCTGGAGTGGAGCGGCTATATCGTCCGCGTCGCTCCCAGCCCGTGGGTTCTGGGTTCTGCGGAAGCAAGACTGCAGGACGAACTCTTGCGCGGCATGCTGCCGCCCCTGGCCGAGATCGGCAATCTGTCACCAACCCAGATCCGCGATTGGCTGGATTTCCGGCTGGCAAGCATTGCGGCTGCGGACAGCTCATGCGTGGTCGGGCACACGGATCTCATCGCGCTGCGCCGACGCTAACGTCGCTCCTTCGCCTGATCGAAGCCTGCAGTCGAACAGGATGTCGCTGCCGAGATTGTAGACGGTGGCCTTGGGCCGCGTTGCACCTGACAGCTGATCGATCGGCGGCAGACAGATGCCGGTCGGACCGGACCCGATGATCAAGGGGGCAATCGCCACATGCAGCCGATCAACAAGCCCGCCTGCGATAAACCGTGCAATCGTGCGGGCGCCGCCCTCGACGAGAATGCGGCCAAGGCCGCGTTCACCCAACACATCGATGATCTCGCGGGGATCAAGCCCGGTTGCGCGGCGACGAATGCGGATAACGTCCGCGCGGTAATGCTTGTGCACCGCGTCATGCGCCTGCAGCAGGATGACGGGAGCGCCGCCATCGTCAAACAGGCTCTCCTCACCGGAAAGTTCGGCCCGACAGTCGATAATGACACGCACAGGATCCGGGCCGTCGACCGCACGGACCGACAGTCTCGGATCATCGCACTGGACGGTGCCCACACCCACAATCACGGCCTCCACCAAGGCCCGGCAGCGATGCAGATGCGCAATACCGTCGGGACCGGATATGTCGCGGGCATCGCCGGTCGGCGTTGCCACACGGCCGTCGAGCGATTGACCGACCTGCGCCAGTACAAAAGGCTCGCCGGCGGTTGCAATCGGGCCGTAGAGCGCCAGGGCTGGCTCGCAGTCCAGCCCGTCCGCAAGCTCGCTCCTTCCGCGCAAGGCCAGTATCCTTGCCCACAGTCCATCATTCATTTCGATCATTCGCATGCGTGCCAGTCCTGCGATCTGCTAGAGGATGCGATACAAGGTTTCGTCGCGTCGGATGACGTGATGGAAGACGACCGCTGCAAAATGCAACGCGAACAGCGTCAAAAGGATCCAGGCGCTCCATTGATGAATGGCCGACAGCGTCGGCGCGATATCCGGGGCCTTGCCGATCGGGCTCCAGATCGGGACCAGGCCGAACCAGGTGAGCGGAAAGCCATGGGCATTGGTCGCGAGAAAACCGCTGACCGGCATGACGACGAGGAAAACATAGAGCAGGCCATGCACGAGGCCCGCGACGAGGCGCTCCAGCGCTGGACCTTCAATCGGCGGCATGGTGCCCGTCAACCGCGCACCTATGCGCAAAAGCATCAGCCAGAGCACCAGAAAACCGATGCTTTCATGCACCATATAGAAATCGAGCTTCACCGCGTCCTTGACGAAACCGATCATCAGGCCGAGTGGCCACGTGGCCAAGACCAGTCCGGCAATGATCCAATGCAGAAGCCGCAAGGCCGACGGATATCTGCCTTCTTCCCCAAGCTCTTCTCCAGGTTTTGCCATCAGGACCAATCCGCTCCCACAGTACCGGGCATCAGATGCCCCTCCGCATCTGAACGCATCCCTTGATTTATCAGTGAAATAGGATGATCCGCTTCCGCTGCAATGTAAACAGCACCGGCTTTGTCGCAGCCTATGGTCACACTCTGGTGATCAAACATCCGGCCAGATCGCCTGACGATGTGGCACTATCAAACCGGTATAGTCAGAGGGTCGCCGGCGCCCGCTGGAAAAACACGTAGGATCCCTTTGCCACCTTGAAGATATCGCAGTTGCGCCGCACCTTGCCCCCCTCCTCCAGCCGGAAGACACCGAGCGAGCCGGAAAAGCCTTCAGGCGCGGTCATGCGATCGATGACAAAAGCATCATCGCCGTAATTGTTGACCAGCCCAACCGCCATTGCCATGGCGTCAAAACCGTAGCCGGCCTGGGTCGATGCCGGCATGCCGTAGCTTGTCATGTAGCTCTTGCCGATACGGGCCTGGATATTCTGGTCGTAGCGGCAAACGATGGCTCCGGTCATCTTTGGATCAGAGAGATCCTGCGATGTCAGGACTGTGCTTGCGACAACACGACGCCCGGGCCTGGGCGGCTTTGCCAGATCGGTTTTCTTCAACAGGTCGCCAGGCGTCTTCACACCCGGCATCAGCACGACCATGTCGGCTTTGTTCCAGGCGGCAAGCTGCTTGCTGGGCACCTGACCGCCGGAAAGCTCGATGATAGGTTCGACCGTTCCGCCAAAAGCCTTGATCTGGCGTGCAATGCGCTCCGCCTCGATTTTTTCGGCCGGCGAGGACGCCAGGATCACCGCATGGGTGGAGCCTTCCGCCATGGCGAAGGAGGCGCCTTCGACCAGGCCATCGACAGGGCTGGAGACGAAGGAAAACACATCCGGCGGCAGCGTCGCGTCGTTCATCTGGAACGATATGACGGGGATCTGCCGATCGCCGAACGAACGTTTGATCGCTTCGAATTCCGGGCCGCGGGCGGTGGTGATCAGGAGACCGATATTCTGGCTCGCCAGCGATTTCGCCGCCGCCTCGATTGCCTCGGGTTTTTCCTGGGTTTCGAGCATGGTCAACTTGACCTTCTCTGTCCCCAAAGAATTGACGGCAAGGGCCGCACCATCGCGATATTCGCTGTCGGCCTGGCGGCTCGGCTGGTCATTGCGACGCACGCCGAGATAACCGATGCGCACCGGACCTGCACCCAGCGTCTGGTTGTAGAGACCGGTATTGCCGGCCGCGACAGCCGTTGCGGCTGCCCCACCCGCCGCCGCCTTGTCGGCCTCGGTCGGCTTGAGAGCGTCGGTCTGGCAACCTGCCAGACCGACGAGAATGATTGCAACGAGGGGGAGATGGGCCAAACCTCCGCGCATGCTTCGAACTCGACCCATCTTCATGCTGTCCCCACCCGTCTGTTTTCTGATTGCCCTTGTTTAACCACCAGTGGTGATCAGAGGCAAGGATCAGACCTGCTGTTCGACTGGCTTATGCGTGCTGTCATCGAACAAGATGCGGATCGCCTCATTGGTGTGGGTGTAGTTCTGCAGTACCGCGACCGTGTTCCAGTTGTTGCCACCGCCATTTGTATCGACCTGCAGCAAAGTATCGCTGCCACTCTGCACAGCCTTGACATAACCCGATGTCTCAAGATCGGTCGTTTTGCTGATGCCGTCCAGCAACGCGGTGAGATCAATCGTGTCTTCGGAGGCGTTGAAGTCCGTGATCACGTCCACAGCGTTCAGATCGCTCAGGATGAACGTGTCACTGCCTGCACCGCCTGTAAGGTAGTCGACGCCTGTGCCACCGGAAAGATCGTCGTTGCCGGATCCACCCACCAGGATATCGTTGCCAGATTCGCCGGACAAGAAGTCGTTGCCCGCTCCACCCAGCAAGACATCATTGCCATCGTAACCATAGAGCGTGTCATTTCCGGCACCGCCATCGAGAAAATCGTTGCCGGTCCAGCCATCGAGAAAATCGTCGCCACCCATACCATAGATAGCGTCGTCGCCAGAACCACCGTCAATGTTGTTGTCATCAGAGTAGCCGACAACAACATCATCACCCGCACCAGCTTGCACCTGATCTTTGATCCCGCTGCTGACAATGTTGATCACATCGCCATCGCCGTTGCGGTCGTTGGCATAATCCAACGAACCCGAATTGTTCCAGTTGCCATTGTTCTGGATATTGAAGGTTGTGCCTGCACTTTCGATCGCGCTGAAGGCTACATAGGTAGTCTGAGCGACGCCATTGGTGGTTGCCGTCACCTGGTAGACATACAGGCCCGTGTCGCCATTGGAGTCGTAGTTCCACCAACTCCCATAATCGCTACGCGGATTGCCTTCGACCATCTTGCCGTCTGTCGACAGCCACGGCGTGTCAGTGGCCGAGACAACCGAGTAAGAATACTTGGTGGCACTCGTCACGCCGGTGAACAGCTTGGATGCGTCAAAGTTGATGGAATTTGGCGAGTCGTTGCTGTCGACAAAAGCGTAGCGACCAGTTGCGCTGGTGCTCTCGTTGATGGTTACTGGCGAGGCTTCAGCAGCACCCGTCACATTCACCTTGATAACCTCGCTGTCCGAGCCATCGAGCGACTTGATCGTCAGGCTCTCCGTGACCTTCTGGCCAGCAGTCAGCGCTTGGGTTGCTGCCAGCGTATTGTCCAGCGTGTAGACCCATTTGCCATTCGACGCATCAAAGGTGAAGGTGCCGTATGTACCCTTCAGTTCGCTTGTGGTCGGGACCGTGAACGATGCCTGGCCGGCATCGATATCGCTGACACTGAGTGTGCCAGTTGCTGTGTTATCCGACGCATTCTCAATCACAGCACCGACCGCATTGCCGGTAATGTTTGCGACATCATTGGCGCCCGTCACAGTGACCGTGATCGTCTCGCTGTCGGAACCATCGAGCGACTTCACCGTCAGGGTCTCTGTAACCTTCTGACCGGCCACGAGAGCCTGTGTTGCAGCCAATGTGTTGTCGAGGGTATAGACCCACTTGCCGTTCGAGGCATCGAAGGTAAAGGCGCCGTAGGTACCCTTCAGTTCACTTGTGGTCGGAACCTTGAAGCCTGCCTGGCCAGCGTCCGCATCGGTGACGCTGAGCGTGCCGCTCGCTGTGTTCAAGGCATCATTCTCGTTCACTGCGCCTGTGACTGTGCCGTTGATCACTGCGGTATCATCTGTGCCATTGATGGTTACACTGATGGTTTCAGTTGCCGTGCCATCAACTGACTTGACCGTCAGTGTGTCAATCAGGCTCTTGCCGGTCACCAATCCCTGGACAGCTGCATTGGTGTTGTCGAGCGTATACTTCCAGGCACCCGTCGCTGTGTCGAGCGTGAAGCTGCCGTACTTTCCGGCAAGCGACGCCGGGGCTGCAGGCTGGTTTTCGCCCGTATCCCTGTCGGAAACGGTAAGTGTACCTTCTGCAGTCTGGCCGCCATCTTCCGTGACCGAGCCACTCCTGCTGCCGCCGATCGATGCACCATCATTGGTGCCGGTAACCTTCACCTCAACCAAGGCGGTGGTTCCATCGACAGCCTTGACTGTCAGCGTTTCGGTGACCACCTGGCCTGCCTTCAAAGCCTGTGTGGCGGCAAGGGTGTTGTCGAGACGGTATTCCCACTTGCCGCTGTTCTGATTGAACGTGAACTTGCCGTAGGTGCCGTTCAGCGCATTACCTTCGATCTTGACGAATTCGGCTTCGCGATGGTCGACGTCCTTGATGTCGAGATCGCCGGATGCGTAAGACACGCCGTCTTCGACAACTGCACCCGTCTTGGTGCCGGTGATTTGAGCCGGATCATTCGTGCCGTTGATGGTGACCTTGATCACCTGGCTATCAGTGCCATCGAACGAGCGTACCGTCAGGCTGTCGCTAACCGTGTCGCCGGCGCCGAGTGCCTGAACCTTGCCGTTGTCGACCTTGTAGGTCCACTCGCCGGTCGTGGCATTGAAGGTGAACTTGCCATAGGTGCCATCCAGGGCCCAGTCCGAGACAGACTGGAACTTGGCTTCGCCAGCATCGACATCCTTGACGGAGAGCGTGCCGCCAGCCGTCTGGACGCCGTCTTCGACAACGATGCCATCGGCCTTGCCGGAGATGACCGCGTTGTCATTGGTGCCGCTGACCAGAACATAGACGGTGTGGCTGTCGGTGCCATCAGCCGACCAGACAGTCAGTGTGTCATAGACTTCCTTGCCGCCGTTCAGCGCCTGGGTTTCCGTACGAGCGTTGTCGATCGTGTAGAACCATTCGCCGGTCTGCTTGTTGAACTGGAAGGTACCATAGGTCCCGTTGAGTTCAGCCGAAGTTGGCTGCTTGAACACTGCTTCGCCCTGATCAACATCCTTGATGTCGAGATCGCCGGAAGCCACTTTTTCAGAATTGTAGGTGCCGTCCTCCCTGACATAGCCAAGGTCGTTCCACCAATCAGCGCTAATCGTCGCCGCATCGTTCGTACCGGTCACCGTGACAGTGATGTCCTGGGTGATCGTACCGCCCTTGCCGTCGGAGATCGTGACAGTGAAGGTTTCCTTCGCGGTGTCGCCTTCGCCCAGATACTGAACCTTGGCGTTATCGACCTTGTAGGTCCAGGTGAAGCTTCCGTTCTCCGTCGTGTCACTCTCAGTAACCACGCCCACCGTCAGCTTGCCGCCGAGCGAGTTGCTCTTCGAGCCAGACACATTGAGCGTGTGGGTGTCGATCAGGTCGACATCCTTGAACGTGATGACGCCAGTGTCTGTCAGTTCCGGCTTCGAGGCATCTTCCTTTGCCGCGCCAACGGCGTCGGTCATGTCTGCAACAAGGACAGGAGCATCGTTCGTGCCGACAATATTGACCGTCACGGTATGGGTGACGGTGCCACCATTCTTGTCGTCGAGCGTAATCGTGTAGGTCTGAACCAGCTTCTGGCCAGCGGCCAGATAGTTGACCTTGGAGTCATCGACCTTGAACGACCAGCTGACGGTACCCTTGCCATCATTGGTCGAGTCATTGCTGACATTGGCCGAGAACGTGCCAAGATAGGTTTCGTTTTTGGACACGGTCACCGTGTGCTTGTCGCTCGCATCGACATCGGTGAAGCCGATTTCACCGGAAGCCTTGAGCTCGGTGGAAGCAGCAGGTGGATTGCCGTAACCATGACCATGACCATGACCATGACCGTGACCGTGATCGTGATCGTGATCGTCGTTGCCACTTTCAACCTTGCCCTCGGTCAGCGTGGTGCTGGTGTCGCCACCCGAGACGAAGACCGGCTTGTCGTTGGTACCGGTAATGGTCACGGTGATCTTCTGACTGTCGGTGCCATCGGCCGACCAGACGGTCAGGGTTTCGGTGACCGTTTCGCCGGCGGCCAGCTTCTGGACCTTGTCCGTGGCAGCCTGGTAGGTCCACTCACCTGTCTTGGCGTTGAAGGCGAATGCGCCGTAGTTGCCCTTGAGACTGTTGCCAGACGGTGCGTCGAACACCGCTTCGCCGGTATCGACATCCGTGACGCTGAGCTTGCCGCCGGTCGTCATCTTGACGTCTTCGGTGATCGTGCCGGCGCTTTCGCCGGAGATCACGGCAATGTCGTTGGTGCCATTTACATAGACCGTGATCGTATGGCTGTCGGTGCCATCCTTCGAGTAGACGGTCAGTGTGTCTTCAGCGACCTTCCAGCCATTGAGGGCCTGGGTGGCTGCGAGCTTGTTGTTGATGACGTAGGACCATTGGCCCGTTGCGGCGTTGAAGGTGAAGGTGCCGTAGGTGCCTTCGAGGGATTCTGGTGTCTGGAACACGGCTTCGCCCTGATCCACATCCTTGATGTCGAGGTCGCCCGAGGCCGTCTTTTCGCTGTTCCACTTGCCGTCTTCGACAACAACACCCCAGTCGTCGCCGGCCCACCAGTTGGCGGTAATCTCGGCGCGGTCATTGGTTCCAACCAGCGTGATCGTGACATCCTGGGTGACGGTCGCGCCGGAGCTGTCCTTCAGCGTGATGGTGTAGGTCTGGACTAGTTTGTCGCCAGCACCGAGGAAGTCGATGTCCTTGTCGTCAACGGTGAACTTCCAGGTGATCTGACCGGCATTGTCGCCGGTGGCAGCATTGGAGATCGAAGGGATGAACTTGCCGAGATAGGCTTCGCCCTTTGCAGCAGAGGACACTTCGTGGGTGTTCGTGTCGTCTGCATCCGAGAAGTTGATCACACCGGTCGCCGAATGCGCCTTTGCAGGACCGCCCCAGTCGCCACCGTGGCGCTCGTCGCCGCCCTTGTCGAAGCCACGCGGCGTCTCGTCACGACCGCGTCCATCAACGAACTCGGTCACGGTCGCCTCGGTCGAGCCCTTGCCCAGGACCGGAACGTCGTTCGTGCCGGTGATGGTAACTGTCACGTCCTGAGCAACGGTGCCGCCCTTGCCGTCACTAACGATGACGGTATAGGTCTGGGTCAGGGTCTCGCCGGCAGCGAGGTAGTCGATGGCAGCGTCGGCAACCTTGAATGTCCAGGTCACTTCACCTTCGTTGTCGCCGGTCGCGCTGTCCGAAATCACTGCCTCGAACGTGCCGAGATAGTCTTCACCTTGCGCTTCTGCGGCCACGCTGTGCTTGTCGATGGTGTCGACGTCGGAAAACGCAATCGTTCCGGTGGCCTCGAGAACATCAACGTTTTCACCCTTGGCGCCGTCGGCAATTTCCGTGACGGAGCCCTTGCTGACCGCGCTTTCGATGACCGGCGTATCGTTGGAGCCATAAATGCGAACCGTAATCGTCTGCTGGCTGGTTGCACCGGCACTATCCGTCACAGTGACAACATAAGTCTGGCTGATCTGCTGGCCTTCGGCGAGGAAGTCGAGTTCGGCGTCATCGGCCGTAAACGTCCAGGTGATCTCACCGACAGCGCCGCCGGTCGTGTCCTGGGTCAGAACAGCTTCGAGCTGACCGACATAGGTCCGCTCCTGCTGCTCCGACCTGTCGCTCACGGACACCACATGTGTGTCGATCAGGTCGACAACCGTATGGGTGACAGGCAGCTCTTCGGAAGCAGGCTCTTCGCCAGATTCCTCGCCTTCCACGGCAGCGATCTTCACCATCTCAGACGGCAGATCGATGATCATGCCCTCTTCATTTTCCGACACGTCGTCCCATACGCCTTCGACATTTCCCGCGTCCAGAACCGGCGCATCATTGGTGCCGACGATGTTGACGGTAATTGTCTGCTGAACCGGCAGGCCGTTGCGGTCTGCGATGGTTACGACATAGCTCTGGGTGCGTGTTTCGCCAGCGGCCAGGAAGTCGATGGCATTGTCGGCGACCGTAAAGGTCCATGTGACAGTGCCCTGACCGTCAAACGTTGCACTGTCGGTAACGACCGCGGTGAAATTACCGAGATAGCCTTCTCCAGCAGCGACCGCCGTGACTGTGTGCACGTCGCCGAGATCTACATCCGTGAAGGTGATGGTGCCCGTGGCGGTTTGATCGGCATTGCCGATTTCACCTTCCGAAAGATCAACCGCCTCGGTCACGCTGCCTGCGCCACCGTTGGAGGCAGACAGGATCACCGGCGCATCATTTGCATCGACCAGTTGTTCGTCTTCGCCGCCATCGCCGGCGTCGGCCTGATCCGTGTCGGAAAGAAGCGAAATTGTATCGCCGGCTTCACCGATATCGCCGGAACCTTCAGCAAAATTACCGCCGGCGCTACCGCTGTTGCTGACGACGGAAACGGCGCCATCCGGGCCGGCGGCAACATTGATGCCGTTGGCCTGAAGCGCCGCGACCAGAACCTGCTGGGGAACTTCAACCGCGCCGATCAGGAATGTAGGAACATTCAGCGCACCGCCTTCGATGACGATCCGGGTACCATCGGCCTGGACGAGAATGATGTCGTTGCCGTCAATCTCGATGTTGTCGAGCGAAACACCGACCGGCAGCGTGATCGTGTTGGCCGCGTCGGCAACGAAGCGCGTCGCGGCTGGATTGGACTGACCATTGGACGGCACGCCGATTGCAGCGCCGGTAGCCGGATCAACGAAACCCGGATCCTGGCTGTTGGCTTGGGCAACTTCGACGATCTTTGCTGCCGGCTGAGTGCCTTCAGCAATATACTCAGCTTCAACTTCAATATTCTCGTTCGGAACGTTGCGATCCAGCATGGTGAACTCCTGATTAATTTAACCAGACGTAAACCATTGAATATCGGGCTGCACAACGAACAAAACTGGGTGGAGTTTGGTTAAAACATAATCTGATATGTCCAATTACAAGCCATCTGTTCTTTGGTTAATCTTGATGCATAACCTGATATTCACATTGCGAATCTGGTCCCTCTGTAGCTGTTTGGCTCACCTAACGGCAGTTAGGCGACAGAGACATTTCTCAACAATATAAAATTTTACATAAATGCCACCACGGACATTATATAAGAATAATCTAAGTCTATTTTCGAAGTTTTTGGAGCTTAAATGTAGATTTCTCCCATAACTCGGAGAAAGACATGCGGTTCTCAACAAATAAAAAACTAATAAAAAGAATAGCAACGACAGCCGCCCTGTCCCTTACGCTTGTGGGCGCAATGGCACCATCGGCCTTCGCCCTGTCGAGCCGGCTTCCCGACATCAGCCTTGGCTATGTGTTGCGCTCAGAAAGCCAGCTCATGCTGTCAGAGGTCATCTATGCGCGCATGACGGCCGCCATGCGGCCCGAAGCAGCGATGCCTAGAGTGTCGCCAGCCAGGGCAATGCCGGATAGCCCGGTGAAAAAGCCGGCATCGTCAGCTGTCTTCGCCTCGGTCACCATACCGTTCGGCAAACTGCCCGTGACAGCCAACTGGCAGCGCGTTCGCGCGCAACTGGCCATGCCCGAAATCTCGGTATGCGCAGGCGATGGTAAAGGAGCGCAGTGTTCGACCAATCAGAAACGACTTGTCCAGGTGCTGGCAAGCGCAAAGCAGATGCCCTTCCAAGAACGCCTGAGCTATATCAGCAATGCGATCAACAGCATGATCGCCTACACATCTGACGAGAAGCAATACGGCAAGATGGACCATTGGTCGGCGCCCGCCAAGACCCTGGCCACGGGCAAGGGTGATTGCGAAGACTATGCGATCCTGAAAATGGCGGCGCTGAAGGCACTGGGTATTCCGGAAGGCAGTATGTCGATCGTCGTATTGCGCGTTACCGACCGCAACATCTACCATGCCGTTCTGGCTGTCTCCACAGCACAGGGTCACTACATCCTCGACAATCTGCGCCGCAATGCCGGTCTCGATACAAGCTATCGCACATATCAGCCGCTCTACTCGATGAGTGGCAATCGCTCATGGATCCACGGCTTCATCAATGAAGGCGAGGCAATCGCCGCGCAGACCGTTGACTTCAACTCCGTCCCGGGCTGATTTCCGGCCGAAATATCGTGTCTGCGGAAAGTACCGTGATCAGTTGATCAGAAACCCAATGATGGCCCCGCCCTCGGCGGGGTCGGCGAGTACAGCGTTCATCCGACCGCGCAGGGCCTTTTGCTGTGCCACGATCGTGTAATTCACCACGATCGGATTTTGCGGATCATCCTTCAGGCGGGCCACTAACCCCTCAAAGGGAATGTCGAGCTGCAGTTTCAGACCGCTGCCAATCACGTCTGACGACAGAGGCGAAAGGCGCGCCTGCAGAAGCGTCAGAAAAGCCGAATTATACGATATGATCTTCTTGTCGCTCGACAGGGCAAAGGCAGGGGCCGGGCTGCCGGCAACCACACCGAGTGTCAACTTGACGTCGCGGGCTGCCTTGCGCTCGTTGTATCGCTTGCGCAGAGATTCCAGCACCCCGAGACGCACCGCACCAGTTGCGTTGTCGAGCATCGGATACCGTTCGGAATATTCCTCGATAAGGTCGCCGACGCGTTTGCCCTCTTCGCCGGCAATCTCTGCCAGTGAAGTCCAGAATGCATTCTCCAGCCTGATACCGCGACGCGATCCATTGGCCGTGACCGCGCGGAAAATCAGCTTGGCGCTGTCTTCCGGCTGATCCGAGTTTCCTTTGAAGATTGATCGTCCCATCACCGCTCCCGCAACGCTTCTTGCCGCGCCTTGATGATCGGCTTGAGCAGATAGGTCAGCACTGTTTTCTTGCCGGTGATGATATCGACCGATGCCACCATACCGGGCGTAATCGGATAGCTCTGCCCATCCTTCTCAAGTGCTGCCTTGTCGGTGCGCACGCGCACCTGGTAGAAGGCGTCGCCTGTTTCCTGGTCGACGAGACTGTCGGCGGATACCGTTTCGACCTTCCCCGAAAGGCCGCCGAAAACAGTATAGTCATAGGCGGTGATCTTGATGACTGCGTGCTGTCCCGGTCGCACAAAGGCGACGTCCGATGGCGACAGGCGCGCTTCGATCAACAGGATGTCTGAGGTCGGAACGACACCGGCGACCACAGCGCCGGCATTCACATAGGCGCCAACCGTATTGATATCCATCGTGTTGACGATGCCATCCACCGGCGAGCGGATGTCGGTATTGCTCACCCGGCTTTCGGCGCCCTTGATCGTCTCGTCGATGACTGACAACTGCGACAGCGCTTCCGTCTTGGCGGCAAGCGCTTCCTGCTGGGTCTGCAGCTTGACTTCCTCGACCTGCAGCTGCGCTTCGCTGGCCGCACGCTGGATACGGTCAAGCGTTTCGGCGTAAAGCTTGAGCTGGCCCTCATTGTCGGCCACTTCCTTCTGCACCCGCAAAAGGTCGGTCTGAGCCGCGAGTTTCTTGGCCACGATCGGCGCCAGGATCGCTTCTTCCTTGCGTGTGATCGCCAGATTTGTCTGCAGGCGCGCGATGTTCTCGCGTGTTTCAGACACTTCCTTGAGGCGCTGCTCGTAACGCTCGACAAGAACGGAGCGCTTGTTGAGATAGGTATCGGCGCGCGCCTGCAGCAAGCGGGCCTCGTTGTCGCAAATCAGCGGTGCGATCTTGGCAATTTCGTCGGGACACGGATATGTCGCGGTGAAATTGCCGGTCTGCTCGAGATCCAGACGGGCGATCTGTGCCATCAGGGAGCGTGCCTTGGCCCGCGCTTCGCCAAGGGAGGACGCCGTCATCGTGTCATCGAGCCGGACCAGAAGGTCACCCTTCTTGACAACCTGACCGACCTGGACCGCTATTTCCTGGACGATGCCCGGCTCGCTCGACTGGATGATCTGTGTCTTCGACACAGGAATGACCTTGCCGACACCGCGCGAGATTTCCTCAAGCTCGGCAAATGCCGCCCAGGTCACAAAGGTCACAAGAAGGGCCGCAAAGACGTAGAGCGTCAGCCGCGGGGCCCAGGCCTGCCGCTCGACACTCTGGCTATCCGCATCTGACGAACCACCCAGATTGAATGGCATCTTGATGTTCAGCAGTGCGGAAAAGTCTGGAAAATTGAACATCGCTCAACCCCGCGCCCGCGCCGGCACTGAGCCTGCCTTGAGACCTTCGATCACCTGATTTTTCGGTCCATCGCTGATCAATCGTCCCTGTTCGAGGACAATCAGCCGGTCAACCAGCGCCAGCATGCTGTAGCGATGCGTGGAAACGAGAAGCGTCACATCTGTGGGGAAACACTTGAGCAATTTGTCGATCAGCTCTTTTTCACTGGCCATGTCCATCGAACCCGATGGCTCGTCCAGAAAGACGATCGAGGGCTTGCGCAGCATGATGCGCGCAATGGCGATTGCCGCCCGCTGACCACCTGACAAAAGATTGCCACGCTCGCCCACCGGCATGTCGTAACCCCGTGGATGACGAGAGACGAAACTGTCGACGCCGGCGATCTTGGCGGCCTCAATGATTTGCTCGTCCGTCGCCGTCGGCGCGGCCATCAGCAGGTTGTCCTTGACCGTGCCGGAAAACAGGTCGGAATTTTGCGAAACGAAGGCGATCGCGCTGCGGACCACGGCAGGATGATACTGCCGGATATCGACGCCATCGATCAGGACGCGACCGCCACCCGTGGTGTAGAGGCCGGAAATCAGGCGCCCCATCGTCGTCTTGCCCGAACCGACACGACCAATAATGCCGACCTTTTCGCCGGGCTGGATGGTGAAACTGATGTTGTTGATCACCTGATGATCTGTGCCGGGATAGGAAAATCCGACATTGTGGAAGGTCAGTGCACCGCTATTGATCGTCCGGTTGACGAAACCGGTGGTCGATGGACGATCTTCGTCCTGCGCCATGATTTCATCAAGAATACGCAGTGACAGGAACGCCTGGCGCATACGCGCCAAGGTCAGCGCCAACTGACCGAGTGGTGCAACCGCACGCCCGGCCAGCATCGTGGTCGCGACGATCGCACCGGAGGTGATATTGCCCGCGGCAAACTCATAGGCACCGGCCAGAATGATCACCACCGTCACCAATTGCTGGATGAACTGCGTGATATTGGCCGCCCATGCCGAGATGTGTTTGATTTCCTCGGATGTATGGGAGGCATTCTTGGCAAGCGTGTGCCAACGGCGCAGCAAGGTGGCTTCAGCATTGAGAAGCTTGATTGTTTCCAGTGCCGAAATTGACTCAATCAGCAGGGATTGGCGCTGGGACGCCTCGTTCAGCGCTGCTCCCATCACCCGGCCGATCTTGATCTGCGCATAATAGCCGATCGCTGCGACAATGAAGAATGCAGCAAGCGGCACAACGGCGATCCAGCCGATGATGATATAGATGACCGCCACGAACATGAAGACGAAGACGCAGTCGATGGCCACGCTGATCGTATTCGAGGTGAAGAACTCTCGGACAAATTCATATTGCGACACGCGGTTGGCATATTCGCCCGTCGACATTGGCCGCGACTTCAGCGACGTGTTGAGGATCTTATCAAAGAGCTTGTAGGACAGCTTGAGATCTGCCTTGCGACCGGCAAAATCGATCGTGGCAGCGCGGATGGACTTCAAGATGAAGTCGAAAAGGATTGCTCCCGAGACACCGATGGCCAGAACCCAGAGGGTCGCGACCGCCTTGTTGGGCAGCACCCGGTCATAGACGTTCATCGTGAACAGTGGTGCTGTCAGCGCCAGCACATTGATCAGAAAGGTGGCCAGCGCCACGTCCAGATATGAACGCCAGAACGGCTTGAGAATGGCACGCAGCCAATGGACGCGATCGATCTCCTCGGCCGTGCCCGTGACGCCCGCTTCACTGTCGTTCTGATAGACGGCAGCAAAGGAGAATGCGGAAACCACCGGTTTCTGCAGGACTTCGGCAAAGGTAACTCGCGTGCCATCGCCACTGAGCATGGACAATCCATGCGCGTCTTCTTCGAGCAGCACCATCGATGTGCGGTCTGCAAAGAGCAGCATCAACGGCAGTTCGAAGGCACGGCGACGAAGTTCATCGACCGTGACCTGATGGGCATCAAGACCGATACGGCTTGCCAGTCGCTCCACTTCCTCATAGGTCGGAGCCTGAGGATCGAAGGGCACACCGGAGAAAAGAAGAATATCGGCGGTTGGCCGGTTCATGAAACCGGCCAAGGCGCGAAAGGACGCGGTAAACTCGTTGGTCATTAGGCTGAGCCTACCATTCTAAGATACCGTTCCTAATCTACCGACGCTTCGCTCAGTCGTTGGCTGTCGCGAAGAGATCGATCGGGAGGCCGGCATTCTGCTTCGAGACCAAACGCTTCTGCTGGGGCTCGCCGCCGGAACGGACCTTGAACTCGCTGCGCGCATAAGCATCATTCTGCTTCGGCGGGGTGATGTTCATGGCCTTCAACAGGCTGCCAGTCGAAGCCAGCAGGCGATATTCGGCAAACAGCGATGCATATTGTGCCGTCATCGAAAGAACGTTGACATTGTACTTGGTGTTCTGCGCGCCAAGCACGTCGAGCAGCGAACGCTGGCCGATATTCAACTGTTCGCGATAGCTGGACACCAGCTGCGCATTCGCATTGGACTGCTGCTTGAGCAGACCGGCAAGCTGCCGCTGCTGGATACGACGATCCCAGGACAGGCGCACGGCTTCGTCGACTTCGCGATGTGCGGAGTCGAGCGCAAAACGCTGCTCGCCGGCACGACGGATCTGTTCTTCTTCACGGGCCTGGTCGATACCGCCGCGATACAGGTTCCAGCGTGCGACAAGGCGAACCTGAGCGTCGGTAGTGCGGCCCTCGTCGCCGCCGGTGTCCGTACCGGTGACCAAACGGCCTTCGGCAGACACTTCCGGCAAATAGTTGTTGCGCGCACCGCGCACACCGGCATCCGCCGCATCGACGTCAGCCAAGCCAGCCTTTATACGCGGATTGTTGCGACGCGCAGTGTCCAGAGCCACGTCAAGGCTCTTCGGCAACTGGGCCACCAGCGAAGGCGGCATCTTGCCGCCGGTAATCGGCGTACCGACCAGACGCAGAAGCGAGATCTTCACCTGCTGAAGTGCTTCCGTCGCCTCCTGGAGACGGGCCCGGGCAGCGAGCAGGCGCTCATCGGCCTGCTGGCTGTCCGCCTCGGTCAGGGTTCCGCTTGAGATCAGCGAACCGATATCGCCGCGAAGCGCCTGGTGAACGCGGACATTCTCCTGGGATTCGGCAACAATACGCGACTGCAGCAGAAATTCGAGATATTCCCGAACGACCTGCAGCGCGATCGTCTCACTACGCTCCATGACACGATAGGAGGCGCTGTCGACACGCGAGGCCTGCTGGTCGAGTTGCGCGCGACGACCACCGCCGTCAAAAAGCTTCTGCGTGATCGTCAAACCGGCTTCGCTCGGATAGAGATCGTCGCCGTCGATACCCGACGCACGGCGGCTAGGGCTGTCGAGGTTGTTGACACCGACAGAGGTTTCCAAGTCGATGCTGGGGAGATAAAGCCCCCGCGCCTGGCGCAGTTCGAATTCGACAGCCTCGCGGTTTTCAACCGCTTGTCCTATATCCGGGTTGGTGGAAACGGCAGTCTGCATTGCTTCGCGGAGATCAGCAGCAGTGGCCAGCGACGTGGTGAGAGCAATCGTACCGGCGAAAATTGCCGTCGTTGCGAGCATCGAAATTTTCTTCATATCCCCCTCGTAGCCGAACTACGCAGTTATTGAGACCGTCTGATCAAGTGTGGCGAAACCTAGCCGAAGCCGTCACGCCAATCTATGAATTCTTATGGGTTAAAAGAACCATTTTTGGGCCTATTAACCTTTGGGAAATCATCAATGACCTTGCGATCTCTCCCCTCAAAACGGAATCCCCAACAACTCGGGAGAAAATCCAGATTCGGATGTATACTCAAGCTTCTACGAGAGTCACGTGCTTTTCCAAAACATGGAAAACGCTGCACCGATAAAATCAAGTATAGTTGCAGAATTGTCGTAGCGGCAACCGCGAGAATCAGAACACGGCAGCGCGTAAAAATGCGTCAAAGAGACAATATTTGTTTATTGTTTTCAGATGCTTGCTAGGGCAGACATTCGGATGTCGTGCGAGGGTGAAACTTAGGGATTTTCCATGTTAATCCTATTCAACAATATCTTATATCAACGGTAAACGTAGCCTCGAACCCTCCACAATAGAGAGCGACACATACGACTCCCACTCTGCTTTCCAGGTATGCCTTGACGATGATCTAAACTGTGCGCAACTCTAAATCGCATATCTCACTATGCGTATCGCAAGGTGAAATCCTGACGAGATATAACAAGTTATATTCATTCGACTTTCTCCACTGCACCAAAACGGTGCAACCAACCATGCGGCCGCCGCTCCGGTCACATCACCCGGTCCTGCACCGTCCGAAGGGTCCCCAGAACCTCTCGCGGGTTTGAACATTGACCTTTTTGAACAAAAAATGGCCGCACGCGGCGGCTCATTTCATTCATGTATACGAAAGTCGTGACGCACCAATCGCATCAATCCTCCTCAAAGATGGGGTCATCAACAAAAGGCCCACCCTGGTAGATGGCAATCGAATCCTGGGCCGAAGGCCTTGGAACAGTCGCCTCAATCTCGGCGCGAAACCGCTCGGCATTGTCCTTCGGATGCCAGCCGAGATAGGAAACAGCAGAGTTGTCCCACCAGCGACTGTCATTGTTGGAGCAGCCCCAGATGACCGGGCAGCCGAGGCGCGGAACGCGGAAGATGCGTTCGATCATGGAGAGGAAATCGTCATGACTCATCCATGTGGACAGCATCCGATGGTTCTTCGGCTTCTCCATGCAACTGCCGATACGCACCAGCGCCGTCTCCTGGCCGAATTTGTCGAAATACATGCTGGCCAGCGCCTCTCCGAAGCATTTCGACACACCATAAAGACCATCAGGCCGCATCGGTGCACTGGCATCGAGATAATCGTCCTGGCCGTAAAAGCCGATCGTGTGATTGGAGCTGGCAAAGAGAATGCGCGGCATTCCGTTCGCCCGCGCCGCCTCATAGAGATTGTAAAGTCCCAGCAGATTG
>ERZ1034389.139-NODE-139-length-18552-cov-2.473698_pt1 | contig 18552 bp, 20 predicted proteins | sample MGYA00520611_ERZ1034389 | MGnify/ENA primary metagenome ERZ1034389 (study PRJEB33736, sample SAMEA104288470) | Azolla filiculoides | biome: Urban; feature: water surface; material: ditch water | place: Netherlands | collected 2014 ... | reverse complement strand
CTATCACATGCATTATGCGCCGGCCGGCAATGCGGTTTTGAACAACTGGGCGATGGATGGCGAGCGCGGCTATTTCCTCGCGCCGATGGAAAAGGGCATCCGCCTGACGACCGGTGCGGAATTTGCCGATCGCGATGCGCCGAAATCGCCGGTCCAGCTGGAGCGGGCCGAAAAGGTGGCGCGGGAAATCTTTCCGCTCGGCGAACGGCTGGATGCCGAACCGTGGATGGGCGCCCGCCCCTGCACACCGGACATGATGCCGGTGATCGGCAAGGCGCCGCGCCATGAAGGACTGTGGTTTGCCTTCGGGCACGCACATCACGGCCTGACGCTTGGACCTGTCACGGGCCGTCTGATCGCGGAGATGATGGACGGCGAAAAGCCGTTCCTCGACACCACGGCCTGGCGCCCTGAGCGGTTCAATCCTTAGGGTCGTGCAGGAGGCCAAGATGAGATCAGCCGCGACAAAAGGCCAGCGCGGTCGGTGCGGGCTAGCCTTTGTCGCGTCGGAATGCTAAACGAGATTTGGTCATATGACCAAATTGTCGCTCGAAAGGGTGGCTGATCGGATAAAAACCGGCCTCAAAAAAGAGGCCACCGGTCGAGGGGAAATCTAGAGGTTGCCGAGGCATGGTCCGGTTTCTGATCTATAACGTGAAAAGCGTCTATCGTTAGCGGCATGTCCCGCTGGCGTGGCGACACGTGTTTAAAGATCAAGCAGACCATCTACCCAAACGGTGCCCTATGGACATTGCCGAGCAGGCGCGAGAATTTTTTGCGCAAAACCCCGATATTGAAGTTCTTGAAGCCTTTGTCATCGACGTGAACGGCGTGCCGCGCGGCAAATGGATCCCGCGCGAACGGGCGATCGATGTGCTGACCAACGGCATGGCCATGCCGCGCTCGGTTTATGCACTTGATGTCTGGGGCCGCGACGTCAATGCCGCCGGCCTTGCCGAAGGCACCGGCGACCCGGACGGGATCTGCTTTCCGGTGCCCGGCACGCTGTCGCGCGTCACCTGGCTGTCGCGCCCGACGGCCCAGGTTCTGCTGCAGATGCGCACAACCGAGGGCGATGCCTTCTATGCCGATCCGCGCCAGGTGCTGGCCAATGTGCTGGAGCGCTACAAGCGCGAGAAGCTGACGCCCGTCGTTGCCACCGAACTCGAATTCTACCTGATCGACCCGGTGCGTTCGGCGCTTGATCCGGTTCGCCCGCCCAATACCCGCGACGGACGCTGGCATACCGGGCAGACGCAGGTGCTGTCGATTTCCGAACTGCAGGATTTCGAAGAGGTGTTCCACGGCATTTCCAGCGCCGCCAAGGCGCAGAACGTGCCGGCCGATACGACGCTCAGGGAAAACGGTCCCGGCCAGTATGAGATCAATCTCAACCATGTGCCGGATGCGCTGGCCGCCGCCGACTACGCGGTCCTTTTGAAGCGCATCGTCAAGGGCGTGGCGCGCGCCAACGATCTCGACGCGACCTTCATGGCCAAGCCCTATGGCATGCAGGCCGGCAGCGGCATGCATGTGCATTTTTCGGTGCTGGATGAAAGCGGCCGCAATATCTATGTCGGCGAGAACGGCCCGGCCGACACGCTGTTGCATTCGGTCGGCGGGCTGCTGGAAGCAATGGGCGAGAGCATGGCTGTGTTTGCGCCGCACCAGAATTCCTATCGCCGCCTGCGCCCTTCCGAACATGCGCCGACCTATGCGTCCTGGGGTTTCGACAACCGCTCGGCGGCCGTGCGCGTGATCACCGCATCCAAGCCGGCGACCCGCATCGAGCACCGTGTCGCGGGCTCCGACACCAATCCCTATCTGGTTCTGGCGATGATCCTGTCGGCGGCGTTGGCCGGCATGAAGGAGAAGACACCGCCGGGCGGTGCGATCTCCGGCGACGACCATGCCGTCAGCCACGAGCCGCTGCCGACCAATTGGGATTATGCGATCCAGCGTTTTGCCAAGTCGAGTTTTGCCTATGCGGCGCTCGGGCCGAAATATCGCGGGCTCTATACCGCCTGCAAGCAGCAGGAACTGTCGGAGTTTTCCCAGCGTGTGACAGACGTCGAATATGACGCCTATATCCGGACCGTGTGAGGTGCATGCCATGACCAAGTCTATCGGAGCCAATCCCGGCCATGCGGCCACCTACTACGCAGCCTCTGCCCGCGACAAGCGTATTCGTCCCAGCCTGGAAGGCGAACTGAACGCCGATATCTGCGTGATCGGCGCCGGGTTCACCGGGATCTCGGCGGCCCTGCAACTGGCGGAGACCGGCTATTCGGTGATCGTTGTCGAGGCCGACCGCATCGGCTTTGGCGCGTCCGGCCGCAATGGCGGGCAGATCGTCAACGGCTACAGCCGCGATCTCGACACGATTGCCAAACGCTACGGCCCGGACCGTGCCGCCCGGCTCGGCGAGATGTCGCTCGAGGGTGGCAGGATCATTCGCGAGCGGGTGGCGAAATACGGCATAGACTGCGATCTGATCGATGGCGGCTTCTTTGCCGCTTTTACCGACAAGCAGGTGCGCGAAATGGGCGAGGTCCGCGCCACCTGGCAGAAGCACGGCCATGACGGTCTGGAAATGGTGTCCAAGTCCGAGGTGTCGAAATACGTGAAGGCCGATCGCTATGTCGGCGGCATGATCGACCGGCATGGCGGCCATATCCATCCGCTCGACCTGGTGCTCGGCGAGGCAGCCGCAGTGGAAAGTCTTGGCGGCAAGATCTTTGAAAACTCCAAGGTTATCGAAATCGACACCGGCGCGCAGCCCTATGTGCGCACCGAGCGCGGCATGGTGCGGGCGAAATTCGTGCTGGTCTGCGGCAATGCCTATATGAGCGGGCTGGCGCCGAAGATCACCGAGAAGATGATGCCGGTGTCCTCCCAGGTGATGGCGACGGAACCGCTCGATGCCAAGCTGATCGAGGAATTGCTGCCGGCCAATTACTGCGTCGAGGATGCCAATTACGTGCTCGACTACTATCGCCGCACGGCCGATAACCGGCTGCTCTATGGCGGCGGCATCGGTTATGGCGGCCAGGATCCGGCAAACCTGACCGGCGTCATTCGGCCGAATATGCTGAAAACCTTTCCGCAGTTGAAGGACGTGAAGATCGACTATGCCTGGAGCGGCAACTTCGCGCTGACGCTGACCCGCATTCCGCATATGGGCAAGCTGTCGGACACGGTCTATTTCTCGCATGGCGACTCCGGCCATGGCGTGACCACCACGCATCTGCTCGGCAAGATCCTCGGCGAGGCCGTGCATGGCCAGGCCAGCCGCTTCGATGTCTGGTCGTCGCTGCAGGCCTATCCTTTCCCCGGCGGGCGGATGTTCCGCGTTCCGCTGACGGCGCTCGGTGCCTGGTGGTACGGCTTGCGCGACAAACTCGGCGTCTCAGGAGCACAGCATGACACGCATCGTAACCGTCGCCGCAACCCAGATGGCCTGCAGCTGGGATCTCGCCGGCAATATCGCGCGGGCCGAAAAACTGATCCGGGAGGCTGCCGGCAAGGGCGCGCAGATCATCCTGATACAGGAACTGTTCGAGGCTCCCTATTTCTGCCAGGACCAGATTGCCGAATTCTTCGATCTGGCAAAGCCGCTCGAGGGCAATCCGCTGATCGCGCATTTCTCCAAGCTCGCTGCCGAGCTTGGCGTCGTGCTGCCGATCAGCTTTTTCGAAAAGGCCGGCCCAACCTTCTTCAACAGTATCGCGATCATCGATGCGGATGGCTGCGTACTTGGTCTCTATCGCAAGAGCCATATCCCGGATGGTCCGGGCTACACGGAGAAATTCTACTTCTCGCCCGGCGATACCGGTTTCAAGGTCTGGCAGACCCGTTACGCCAAGATCGGCGTCGGCATATGCTGGGATCAATGGTTCCCGGAAGCGGCGCGATCCATGGCGCTGATGGGCGCCGAACTGCTGTTTTATCCGACAGCGATCGGCTCGGAGCCGCAGGATCCGACCATCGACAGTGCCGCCCATTGGCAGCGCGTGATGCAGGGTCATGCAGGCGCCAACCTGATGCCGGTGATCGCCTCGAACCGTATCGGCGTCGAGCCCGGCCGCAAGGGCACGGAACTGACCTTCTATGGTTCGTCCTTCATTGCCGACCAGACCGGTGGCAAGGTCGCGGAAGCCGGACGCCTGGAAGAGACCGTGCTGACGGCCAGCTTCGATCTCGACGGCATTGCCAAGCAGCGCGCCTCCTGGGGCCTGTTCCGTGATCGCCGGCCGGATCTCTATGGAGGGGGGCTGACGCTCGACGGCAACGCCTGAGCCATCATCACATTCCCGGCAGACAGATAACGGATATATGACCAAGCCATCGCACGGATCACCGTACGGCGGCCTGCCCTATCGTGGCTGGGCGTCGTAGGCCTGCTGGGCGACAAGCACGGCATCCATGTGCTTTTCAGCCCAATGGGCCATGGCAGCGACGGTTTCCGTCAGAGTCCTGCCCAGCGGCGTCAGTGCATATTCCACCGTCACCGGCACTGTCGCGAAGGCGGTTCGCGAGACCATGCCGTCGCGCTCCAGCCGCTTGAGCGTCTGCGACAGGACTTTCTGCGACACACCCTTGATATCGCGCCTCAAGTGATTGAAACGCACCGCCTCGCCATCCAGACGATCAAGGATCAGCAAGGCCCATTTGTCCGCCACGCGGGCGAGCACCTGACGGGTCGGGCAGTTCTCTTCATAGACGTCGTAGTCATGCTGCATGATTGGTCCTGCTCGGTTGCGGGCGGTTTCCTCAAGGAAACCATGTCACCCGAAAGTGCCTTCTTTCGCGATTTTTATTAGTGAGTATATATCCAATCGGAAGCTGGTTTCCAATAGATACCTATTCAATCATTCGAGGAATTAACGACATGTCGAACAAGATCCTGGTTCTCGGTGCGACCGGCAATGTGGGCACGCCGCTGGTGAAGGCGCTCGTTGCCAAGGGCGAAAACGTCAAGGCCGCCTCGCGCACAGGCAAAGCCGTCGAAGGCGCGGAAGGCGTGGTGTTCAACTACACCGATCCTGACACCTTCGGCCCGGCGCTCGATGGCGTCGATCGCGCCTATGTCATGCTCGCGTCGGGCAGCGTCGATGCGATCGGCCTGCTGACGCCGGTGCTTGAGGCTGCCTTTGCGAAAAAAGTGAAGGTGGTGTTCCAAAGCGTTTTCGGCGTTGATGCCGATGACAGCATCCCGTACCGCCAGATCGAGATCGCCATCGAAAAGTCCGGCGTGCCTTATGTTATCCTGCGGCCGAACTGGTTCTCCGACAATTTCCACACCTACTGGAAGGCCGGTATCGACCATGGCCAAATCGCGGTTCCGGCCGGCGACGGCAAGTCGAGCTTCATCGATGCCCGCGACATCGCTGCCAGTGCGGCTGCAGCCCTGACGACCGACGCCTTCAACGGCCGCGCCTTCAACCTGACCGGCCCGCAGGCGCTGAGCTACGGTGAAGCCGCCACGATCATCGCCAAGACGATCGGCAAGCCGGTCGGCTACAGCGCGATCAGCGACGAGGCCTTCATCGCCATGCTGACCGGCGTCGGCGTGCCTGCCGACTATGCCGGCTTCCTCGCATCGATCTTCTATCCGGTGCGTGAAGGCTGGACAGCAGCGGTGACCACCGATGTCGAGACACTGACCGGCAAGGCGCCGCGCTCGGTTGAGACCTATGCCAAGGACCATATCGCAGCGCTGAACGGCTGAGGCTACAAAGCGACCCGCCCTCTTTCATCAGAAAGAGGGCGTAAGCCCGCGAATCGCACCCTCGACGATGTCCTCGACGCTCTGGTCGATGCTGACGGTGACCACACCGGGTTCTCCGGTCGGCACTTCCAGCGTCGCCAACTGGCTGTCGAGCAAGGCGACAGGCATGAAATGGCCTGTGCGGGCGCCCATGCGCGACAGCAAGAGTGCGTGACTGCCTTCGAGATAGACGAAATGCAGAGGACCGCCCGCTTCCCGACGCAGGAGATCGCGGTAGCTCTGTTTCAGGGCGGAGCAGGACACGACGATGCCCTCGCCCGCGCTTTGCGCTGCCGCGATATCGTGGCCGATCCTGGTCAGCCACGGCCAGCGGTCGTCGTCGGTCAATGGCGTGCCCTTGGCCATCTTTTCGACGTTTGCCGGTGGATGCAGCGCATCTCCTTCAACGAAACTCAGGCCGAGGCGTTTTGCGAGCAGCGCGCCGACCGAGGATTTGCCGCAGCCGCTGACGCCCATTACTATAATGGCCTGTTGCGCCGATCCGGATTTGTCCGTCATTTGTCCTCCCCGATGCCTCGCCCGAATTGTGCGCCGGACGATAGGCAGGCTCAGGCGAAATGCAATCCCGAAGCGGGTTCGATCTCTCTTTTGCGCTCGGCGCGCATGCTTGCGGCAATCTTCTCGGCGATCATGATCACCGGCGCATTGGTGTTGCCGCCGATCAGACGCGGCATGATCGAGGCGTCGATGACCCGCAGCCCTTCCACCCCATTCACCCTGAGCGAGGGATCAGCGACCGCGGCGGCATCCGATCCCATGCGGCAGGTACCGACGGGATGGTAGATGGTGTCGGCGCGGGTGCGGATGGCGGCTTCCAGTTCGTGATCGGCACTGCACGCCGGATAGAGCTCGCGACCCCGATAGCGGGCCAGCGCCGGGGATTCCATGATCTGCCGCATCAGCCGCGCACCGGCTTTGAGCGTCTGCATGTCTCTGGCGTCGGAGAGAAAGGCCGGATCGATCTGTGGTGCCGCCAAAGGATCGCCGCTTGCCAGACGGACCGTGCCGCGCGAATGCGGCCGGAGCACGCAGACATGGCAGGAATAGCCATACCCCCAATGCATCTTACGGGCGTGATCATCGACCATGGCAACGACAAAATGCAACTGGATATCGGGACGATGCAATGTCGGGTCCGTCTTCAGGAAGCCACCGGATTCGGCAAAGGTGGAGCGCAGATGGCCCGTGCCGTCGCGGTTCCATTCGCACGCTGCCGAGACGATGTCACGCGCGCCGGCAAAGCCGAGGCCGATCATGTCCTTGTCGGCAGACCTGAAGATCTGAGTGTAGTCCAGGTGGTCCTGCAGGTTGGCACCGACCTCCGGAAGGTCGTGTACGACCGCGATGCCGTGGTCGCGCAGGTGCTCGGCGGGGCCGATGCCCGACAGCATGAGCAACTGCGGCGATTGCAAGGCCCCGGCCGACAGCAACACCTCGCGCCGGGCGCCGACCACGATCTCGCTGCGCCCGCGGCGATATGCGACACCCACGGCCCTGCCCCGCTCGATGACGATCCGGCTTGCCCGGACGCCCCGAATGATCTTCAGGTTGGGACGATCCAGATGATCATGCAGATAGGCGGCGGCAGACGAGCAGCGTTCGCCCTTTTTCGGGCCACGCCAGAATTGCGTTGCCTGATAGAGACCCAGCCCCTCCTGCAGCGGACCGTTGAAATCCTCGTTGGGTCGAAAGCCGCATTGTTCGCCGGCCTTGATGAAGGCCTGATTGATCGGACGAGCCCAGTTGGCGTCGCTGACCTGCAAGGGACCACCACGGCCATGCCAGGGATCGGCGCCCCGGACATTGTCCTCGGCTTTCAGGAACCACGGCAGGACGTCGGCAAAGGACCAGCCTTTTGCACCAAGCGCTGCCCATTCGTCGTAGTCACCGCGATGGCCGCGGTTGTAGAGCATGGCATTGATCAGGCTCGATCCGCCCAGCCCGCGCCCGCGCGGCTGATAGCCGACCCGTCCGTTCAGCTCTTTTTGCGGCGTGGTGGAAAAGGCCCAGTTGCCACCTTTCAGATAGCCGGGCACGATGGCGGCCGCGCCGGACGGCACCCGCATCAGCAGATCGCGACCTAGGCCGCCGGCCTCCAGCAGGCAGACACGGATATCCGGATCTTCGCTCAGCCGCGCAGCCAGAACGGCCCCCGCCGAACCGCCGCCGACGATGACATAGTCAAACATGAAGCCACCTCCTCCCAGAGGACAAGGCGGCCTCGCTCATGCCACCCGCAATGGACGCCTCCCGACTTCCATTTACGTAAACGTAGCTTTATGTGACGCACGTCACAAGAGCGGCCATATAGAGTTTTGACTATTTTTCTGGCGACCGCGACCAAGCACCTCAGATGCGCGACAGAGCAGTGCACCACTGCACCGCTGCATATCGATCCAACGATGCAGTGCAGTTCTTATCTGCGCCTGGTGGTCACCGCAGCGCGATGTAGCGGTCCGAGCGGTGGTTGATGGCGAGGAAAAGGTTTAGGACAACGGCGCCGAGAACCGAATAGGCGACAACCATCGGGCTGACCACGGCAAAGGCTGTCGCCATGACGCAGAGGTCGAAGGCAAGCTGGACGAGGCCGGCGCGGATGCCGAAGCGGTCCTGGATATAGATGGCGAGGATGCCGAGGCCGCCAAGGCTGGCGCGGTGGCGATAAAGCGCCAGGAGGCCGAAGCCGAGGAGAAGGCCACCCAGGATCGCGGCCCAGACCGGGGCGATGCTTTCGATGACCAGGAAGCGGCTCTCGATTTCGACGAGGAACGAGGTAAAGCCGACCGCAAGGAAGGTCTTGACGGTGAAATCAACGCCGACGCGGCGCAGCGACAGGATGTAGAACGGCAGGTTGAGGACGAAGAACAGCAGGCCGAAGCTCATGCCGGTCCAGTAATGCAGGACGAAGGCAAGGCCGGCCATGCCGCCGGTGAGCAAGCCGACCTTGGCAAGAAGATAGAGACCCAGCGCCGCGATCATGCTGCCGGCGATCAGACCCTGCAGATCTTCGGCCACGGTGTGACGCGTCGGATTGGAATTCCAGATACCCAGCATGCTCGTGATCTGCGCCATCAACCATCTCCGCGAAAAGGGGCCTCCCAAGCGCCAAGATGCCCTGAGAAACGCTTGTTCACAAGGGTGATGGGTCAGGAATGCTGACCTATCGAAAAGATCGCAAGAAAACGACTGATCAGGGCTTTCTCACCGCAAGAAACAGAATGCCGAAGACCGGTTTTCCGCCATCCATGCGAATGGTGGTGCGCTCAAGCTTGACGACTTCGAAGCCGTTTTCCGCGAGACGCTGGCGCACATGGGCTTCGGAATGGGCATAACGCAGCGACGGCTGAAGCGCGAAGCCCTCGTCCGTGGCTGCGTCCTCGACGGAAAAGGCAAACAGCGCACCGGGTTGCGACAGGTTTGCGGCAAGCGCAAATGCGTTGGCGAGATCGCCCAGATACATCAGCACATCGGCTGCCGAGACCAGATCGGCACGGTGGCTGGCCAATCCGCCGGCGAGAAGGCCGGAGGGTTCCGGATCGAGAGAGAGATCGGCTCTCGCCAGCAGGTCATAGAGATTTTTCTCCTGGGCCCGCGCCAGCATGTTGGCGGATAGGTCGAAGCCTTCGAGACGGGTCACATGCTGGCGGATCTCGGCGCCGAACAGGCCTGTGCCGCAGCCGAGATCGACGACGCAGGCGAAGGGCTCGGCCCGTGGCCTGGAGGCGACCAGCGCCGCGAGCTTGCCCGGGACCGAATAATCCAGCCGTTCGACCAGGGCCGTGTCGAAGCGGTCGGCATAATCGTCGAACAGAGCCTCGACATAGCGGCTGGGCGGCGTGTCGGGCATTTTTTCCGCACCGAGCAAAGCGAGCTTCAACTGCGCACCGAAAATATCCTCGGGGTCGAGCGACAGAGCGGCGCGCAGGGCAGTGATTGCCTTGTCCGGCAGGCCGGATTTTTCGGCATAATCGGCAAGACGCACCAAACCGGCCGGCCAGACGGGGGCCAGTTCCAGCGCTTGCTCCATCAATTCGACGGCCGCCGCAGGATCGCCACTTTCTGCCAGCATGCGGGCATAGTCGGCACGACGGTCGGCAATCACGTCGCCGGAGGAAAACTGGGTCGGATGCATGGCTGTCCCTCAAGGCCTTTCAGGATGAGGAAGGCGCGCGGTCTTGACCGACGGCCGGAAAAAACTCAAGTGCTAAATGGAAAGCGAAACAGGTCTTCGCCTCAAGGCATGCTTGCGAGGGCCGGTGGTCCTCCCATATCAGAGCAAACAGGAGCGCCCTATGTCGGATAGCGTCAACAGATTTCTCGGCGATACGCCAGGCCGCACGATCGTCAAGCTGATCGTGGTGTCACTGATCGTCGGCTTCGTCATGGCCGTGTTCGGGCTCGATCCGCTCGACCTGATCCATGGCGTGAAGTATTTCATCCTCGACCTCTGGCATACCGGTTTTGCCGCCCTTGGCCGGGTCGGCGACTACCTGCTGATCGGCGCGACCATCGTCATTCCGGTATTCATCATCCTGCGCCTGTTTGCCTCGCGGAAGTGACATGAACGAACGCAACCTGCATCTGCCGCGCCGCCGGCTACTCCTCTTGGCCGGCAGCGGCCTGGCGCTTTCGATCGCCGGCTGCCGCACCACTGACGTGCTGACCCCGGACGACGCCCAGGCGCGGGCCGAGACCGAGGGCGCGCTGAAACTGGTCAACGATCTACGTGACGCAAAAGGGCGTACGCCGCTGGTGCGGGCCAAGGAAGCGGAGACGGCGGCCATCATCCAGGCCAAGAGCATGGCGCATGCCGGCAAGATGACCCATCTGATCGGCTTCAATGACAGCTTCCTGGAGCGGATGAAAGGCAGCAATGTGCCGCTTCCGGCAGCGGAAAACATCGCGACCGGCCAGGATACGGTCGGGCGCGCGGTACAGGCGTGGATCGATTCCAAGAAGCACCTGGAAAACATGCTCGGCTCCTATCGCGGCCTGGGCGTTGCCGTTGCCTTCGATGCCTCTTCCGCAAACCGACCATATTGGGCCATGGTGCTGTCGGCCTGAGCGATTCCCGCCTTGCCACCAGAGGGCTTCGGGGTATGGACCAGGGCATGGATCGAGATCGGGTCGCAGAACCCTTGCGGATCATAGAAGTCACGCATCGCTCCGTGCTGGCGATTGCCGTGCCGATGACGCTGGGCTTCCTGACCACGCCGCTGCTCGGCCTGACCGACACCGCCGTGATCGGCCGCACTGGAACGGCAGCAAGCCTGGCCGGCCTTGCCATTGCAGCCGCCCTATTCGATCTGCTGTTTGCCAGTCTCAATTTTCTGCGCACCTCGACCACAGCGCTCGTTGCACAGGCAGAGGGCCGCCGGGACGACACCGAGGTTTTTGCCGTCTTCTGGCGATCGATGGCGCTGTCGGTCGGCTTCGGGCTGCTCGTCCTGGCATTGTCGCCAGTGATCGCGGCTGGCGGGCTGGCGCTGATGGGAGCAGAGGGCGAGGTGGCACTGGCAGCGTCCACCTATATCACTATCCGCATCCTGGCCGGGCCGCTGACACTGTCGAACTTCACCCTGCTTGGCTTCGTGCTGGGGCGCGGCATGGGCTCGGTGGGACTGGCGCTGCAGATCCTGCTGAACGGCGTCAACATCGTCATGTCGATCATGCTCGGCATCACATTCGGATGGGGCATTGCCGGCGTTGCCTGGGGCACGGTGATCGGCGAGGCGGTTGCAGCTCTTGCCGGCCTCTGTTTCGTCTTTTGGCGTTACCGCGGCGCAGCCATGCCCCGGCTGGCGATGCTGACCGACAGGGCCCGGCTTTCGCATCTCTTCCAGCTGAACCGCGACATCCTGATCCGGACCGTCTCGCTGATCACCGCCTTTACCGTGATGACACGGGTGGGCGTGAGTTTCGGGACGGTGGCGCTGGCGGCCAATGCCGTTCTGATGAATTTCTTCATGATCGCCAGCTTCTATCTCGACGGCATTGCCACGGCCGCCGAGCAGATCACCGGCCAGGCGGTCGGCGCCAGATCTCGCGCAGGCTTCGAAAAGGCGGTCAAGCTGACCGGGATCTGGTCGCTGGGGCTGGCGCTCGCCAGCCTCGCCTTCTTCCTGATCTTCGGCGCGGCGATCATCGGCTTCATCACCACGGCAGAAGACGTGCGGGCCATGGCCTCGACCTACCTGCCCTACGCTGCGCTGACGGCCCTGACCGGAGCGCTCGCCTTCCAGATGGACGGCGTCTTCATCGGCGCTACATGGTCGAGCGAGATGCGCAACATGATGATCGTCGCGCTCGCAGGCTATCTGCTGACGGTGGCGATCCTGGTGCCAATGGCCGGCAATCACGGGCTCTGGGTCGCGCTCAACGCATTTCTGGCGCTGCGTGGCCTTTTGCTGCTGTCACGGCTGAAGATGAAGATCGATCAGACCTTTGCCGAGAGCCAGTAATCGAGGCGGCTGTCGCGCAGTTCGCGGATATTGCCAACCTCTTCGCGGTCGATGAGGCTCGACAGGCCACGGACGATCCTTGCCGGCAGGCCGGGGCCTTCATAGACCATGCAGGAATAGAGCTGAACGAGATCGGCACCGGCGCGGATCTTTTCCAGCGCGGTCTCGGCTGACGACACACCGCCAACGCCGATGATTGCCAGATCGCGGCCGACGCGCTTGCGCATGCGGGCAAGCACCGCGGTGGACTTGTCGAACAGCGGCTTGCCGGACAGGCCGCCAGCCTCCTTGGCGACGGCCGGATCGGAGAGGCCATCCCGGGCGAGCGTGGTGTTGGAGACGATCAGGCCATCGAGGTCATGGGCAAGCGCCACTTCGGCGATGTCGTCCATGCCTTCCTCGGTCAGGTCCGGAGCGATCTTGAGGAAGACCGGAATTCGGCGGCCGGCGCGCAGCGCCTCTTCCTGGCGCGCGGCAAGCACGGCCGACAACAGGGCGGCCAGGCTTTCGCGCGCCTGAAGATCACGCAGGCCCGGCGTGTTGGGCGAGGAAATGTTGGCGGTAAAATAGCTGGCGACCGGATAAAAGCGGCGGATGCCGGCGACATAGTCGGCGATCCGGTCTTCGGCATCCTTGTTGGCGCCGATGTTGACGCCGACAAGGCCGGGCTTGCCGGACCGGGCGGACAGACGCGCATAGGCCGCATCGTGACCTTCATTGTTGAAACCCAGACGGTTGATCACCGCCATGTCGTCGACCAGCCGGAAGATGCGCGGCTTGGGATTGCCCGCTTGCGGCTTCGGGGTCAGCGTGCCGATTTCGGCGAAACCAAAGCCGAGCGACAGCAACGCATCCGGCACTTCGGCATTCTTGTCATAACCGGCGGCCATGCCGAGCGGATTGGCGAAGGAGAGGCCAGCGACCGTCTGGGCGAGGCGCGGATCGGGACGGATGCTGCAGGACGGCAGGAGGCCGGATTTCAGCGCGGCGACCGACATGCCATGGGCGGTTTCGGCATCAAAAAGGAAGAGGCCACGGCGGGCGAGAGAGGCGAAATCGAACATCACTGGGTATCCCTGGAAGAGGCGTTCTTGAAGGCTTCAGGGAAAAGATGGTCACCGTCCGGCCCAAGCGGCAGCGGCTTTTCCCAGGCGACAGCATCGAACGGCAAAGCGGCGTAAAGATGGGGGAAGAGTGCGCCGTTGCGGGACGGCTCCCATTTCAGGGCGTCTGCCAGAGCCGCCGTTTCGACGGCGACCAGCAAAAGGCCCGATTGGCCGGCGAAATGCAGCTTTGCGGTCTCGACCGCCTGGGCGGCCGTGGAGAAATGGATATAGCCATCGGCGAGATCGATTGCCGCTCCCCTGAACTGGCCGTCGGGACGCGCCGCCTGCCATAATTCCTGCGGGACGATCTTGTATATGATCTGATCCATGGTCGCTCCTGGGGTTCCTGTGTTCCGATGCGATCTTTGGCAGCGGTTTGCCGCAAAGCGGTGTCCTTGTCCACGCCTGTGGCCAATTGCACGACAAGAGGAGGAGTAAAGACATGGTGGAAATGCTGTCCAATAGCCTTGTTGCCGCGATGCTGGCGCTGTCGAGCCTGCCGGCTGTCGCCCAGAATGCATCGGCCGATCGTTACAGCCTGGAAAAATCCGAGACCGGCTTTGTCCGTCTCGATCGGCAGACGGGAACCGTAACGCTGTGCAAGGAAATCGACGGCAGCTTGACCTGCCGCATGGCGGCAGACGAGCGGGCGGCTTATGACGAGGATCTGGCGCGGCTGGAAAAACGCGTCGATCTCTTGGAAAAACAGCTGGCGTCCGGCATGCCTGCGGCAGCGGCCAAGGGCGAATTGCCAAGCGATGCCGAGATCGACCGCTCGATCGGGATCATGGAGCGCTTCATGCGGGCCTTCTTCGGACTGGTGCAGGAATTCAGACGTGAAGAAGAGCAGGTACCGCCGAGCAAGACCTGACGCAGTGCATACACACCGATAGCGCCGCTGCCTCGCCTATTGGCATTGTCTAGTGGCGCAGCAAGCGCTAAAAGAAGACAGGCGCGTTGCGCGATAGCTGACACAGCTCTTGGGAGGGAGCTTTGACATGGCTGCATCCACTTTAATTATTGCCGATGACCACCCACTGTTTCGCGGCGCCCTGCGCCAGGCCGTGACCGGCATCGACGGCACCCAGACGATCATCGAGGCCGGCGATTTCGAAGCGGCGCGGGCTGCGGCAACTGCCCATCCCGATGCCGACCTGATGCTGCTGGATCTTGCCATGCCGGGTGTCAGCGGCTTTTCCGGCCTGATGGCGATGCGCGCCGAATTCGCCAGCCTGCCGCTGGTGATCGTCTCGGCCAGCGACGACCCGGTGACCATCCGCCGGGCGCTGGAACTGGGCGCCTCCGGTTTCATTTCCAAATCCTCCGGCATCGACGATATCCGCGCGGCGATCCAATGTGTGCTGGAAGGCGATATCTGGACGCCGAAAAGCTATCAGGGCGGACAAGAGACCGATCCGGACGTTGCCGACCTGATCAGCCGGCTGAGGACGCTGACGCCGCAGCAGAGCCGGGTGCTCGGCATGCTCGGCGAAGGGCTGCTGAACAAGCAGATCGCCTATGAGCTCGGCGTATCGGAAGCGACCATCAAGGCACATGTCTCGGCGATCCTACTGAAGCTCAAGGTGGATAGCCGGACCCAGGCGGTGATCCAGCTCGGCAAGATCAACATGGCCATGGTCGCTTGACGGGCGGCCTTCGGGCGCAAGGATTTTATTCCTTTTTGCTTTACTACGATGACGCTCTGTCTTATTGTTCCAGCCGAATTGGCCGGGGCAGGCAGTGTGCCGCCTATCCGGTCCTGGAGCAGGCGCGATCATGCTTTCGCACGACAGCATATGGGCCGCGATTGACCGCCTTGCCGAGCGGCATTCGCTGACGCCGTCAGGACTTGCACGCAAGGCGGGACTGGACCCGACCTCGTTCAACAAATCCAAACGCGTGGCCGCTGACGGCCGGATGCGCTGGCCATCGACGGAATCGATTTCCAAGGTGCTGGATGCGACCGGCGCAAGCCTCGACCAGTTCATGAGCTATGTCTCGCCGGATGCCGGCCGTTACCAGATTCCGCAAGGGTCCTTTCCGGCCCAGGCCAGTTCGATTCCGTTGCTCGGCATGGCGCAGGCGGGTGCCGGCGGCTTTTTCGACGATGGCGGCTTTCCCGCCGGCCAGGGCTGGGACCTGGTGGAATTCCCCTCGCCGCCCGGTCGCGGCGCCGGCGTCTATGCGCTCGAGGTGCAGGGCGACAGCATGAAGCCGCTCTACCGCGACGGCGACATCCTGATCGTCGAGCCGGGCGCACAGGTGCGTCGGGGCGACCGTGTGGTGGTCAAGACCCGCGAGGGCGAGGTCATGGCCAAGATCATGGCCCGGCAAAGCGCCAAGACCATCGACTTGCAATCGCTCAACCCGGAACACCCGCCACGCAGCCTCGACATGAACGATGTCGAATGGGTGGCGCGGATCATCTGGGCCAGCCAGTAGGAAAACGCACCTATGCGACGGAACGGCATCACGCTCGCCATCGGACTCTCCGGCCTCCTGATCTGGGGCCTTCTCGTCGCATCTGCCGGCCATTCCCTGCGTGACGAACCGGTCGAGTACGATCTCGAAGACATGGATGTGCCGGATCCGTCGGAGTTGGAGCTGCCGGAAACCGAGACCATCGTCGCGCCGCAGATCGAGGGTCGCAGCGTCAGGCCGATCGCGCCGGAGGTGTTTGCCTCGCCAGCCGTTGCCAATGCCGAAAACCTCGAACGCGTGGCGCCCCGCGAACCGTTCAGCGAAAGACGGGTGGCGGCCAAGCCGGACGTGGTGCTTTTGCCGCGGCCGATCTCGCTGCAGGCCGGGATCGTGGCATTTGGCGACGATCAGCGCATACGGCTCGTCGATATCCAGGCGACCGCGCTCGAGCGCAACTGTCCGGCGAGCGATGCCGGCGAATGGCCATGCGGCATGGTGGCGCGCACGCAGCAAAGGCTTTTGCTGCGCAACCGGTCGCTCGCCTGTGAAACGACAGAAAAACATTGGGTGGGCGAGATCGAGACCCGCTGCTGGGTCGGCCCGCTGGATGTCTCGACCTGGCTTGCCCAGCATGGCTGGGCGGAGGCGCGCGCGGGTTCGGGCCTGGCAATGCTGACCGAAAAGGCGCGTACCGACGGCATCGGGCTGTTCGCCAGCGCCGCCCGCTGAGCCTCGCCTGTACGGCTCTACGGGGCTCGCAGAACCGCAGTCTGTCATGCGCGCAGTCACGCGAGACGGGTGCTGCGCCTTGAAAGCGGCCGATGCAGTCCCTACTCTTGGCCAAAACCAACAGGACACAGACTTCATGCAAAACCACGTCTCCTCCGAAGAAGCGCTCGTCTTTGTCATGGTGATGGCTTCGGCCGTCGACAATGCCATGGCGGAAAAGGAGCTGCGCAGGATCGGCCAGTTGATCGACATCCTTCCGGTCTTTGGCGATTTCGACAAGGATCGACTGATCGCGGTATCACAGCGATGTGCGGAGATCCTCAACGGGCCGGAGGGGCTGGATGTCGCGCTTGAAACCGTTCGCGACGCCTTGCCGGAGCGGCTGTACGAGACCGCCTATGCGCTTGCCGTCGAGATCACGGCGGTGGATCTTGCGATCCGCTCCGAGGAATTGCGGCTGCTGGAACTGCTGCGCAGCCGCCTGAAGCTCGACAAGCTGGTATGCGCGGCGATCGAGCGGAGTGCGGCGGCGCGCTATCGCCCGGCCTGATGTCAGCCGGCCGGCCTCAATAGAGGCCGGAGGGGAAGTAGCGCAGATAGATCTCTTCCAGCCGGCCATCACGCGACAGGGCCGCAAGTGCGCTGTCGAGGGCTGCGGCCAGCGTGCCGCCCTGCGGGCCGAGCATGATGGTCATGCCCTCGCCGAGAAACCTTTCCGACAGGTAAGGGCCGTCAAACAGCATACAGCAATTGCCGGCCGCCGGGCTCTGCGTCCAGAAGGACAGTTGCAGGGCATCGGCAAAGGCGGCGTCGATCTTCTTATCCTTCAGCGCCGACAGCAGCGTCTCGCGGGTTTCAAATGTCACAGGCTTGATGTCGGGGAAGAAGGCTTTCAGCATCGCCTCATGCGCCGTACCGGTCAGCACGCCGACGGGACGACCGAACAGGGAGGCGGCGTCCTGGCGGGGCAATTGCGTATCGCGATGGCGGATGAACCGCGCCGGCAGGAGCATATAGGGCCGGCTGAAGACGAAACGCTGGCGGAGGGCCGCCGTGACCGCCACACCGGCCAGAACCGCATCACCCTGACCGGCTTCCAGCGCCTCCTGCAACTGCGCATAGGGAAGCGCCTGGATCTGGCATTTCGCCTCCAGGCCGAGTTCGGCGCACAATGCGCGGGCGAGATCGATGTGGAAACCAGCCAGCCGGCCGGTCTGATCGGTGAAATTGAAGGGCGGAAAATCCGTCGTGGTCAGGAAGCGCAGGCGCAGGATCTCGTTGACGTCCGGCCGCGCCAGTCGTTCGCGGGCATCGAAGAGCACCGGCAGATCGCCCGTCGATTCACTTTGAGCCTGCGTGGCAGGGGCCTGCGCATGAACGGGTGCTCCAAGCATGACGAGCATAAGCAGGGAAAATCGACAAAGCCAGGAACACAACCCATATAAATCTAGGGATGTAACTTCTGCGCGTATCCGTATCATCACATACCGGGGTCATTGGGGACGTCATCTGTGGTCGGTGACGTGTATCAGGTTCATGTGGACGAGGGAATATGGGTTCGCGCGGCTTGTCGCGCACCGATTGCCAGACACGGGCCGTTCAGAGCGAGGCGCAGTCAGCGCGGCGCGGACGCGAGACTTTGCCAGGTTTCGCCATGAGGCCCTTCTGCTGAAGGCACTCGGCATCTCCAAGCCGTTGATCGCCTGCATGGCGCAGCGCGCTGCGGTAACTGGGACCAGTATCGAAACCGAGGTGCTCGCATCGGGGGCCATCGACGAGGAAGCCTATTACGGCGGGCTGGCACGCATGGCTGGATTGCCGTTTGTCGCGGAGATTCCCGACGGAATGATCAATGACGGCCCGGCGCTGGACTGCCAGCTGAAGGAACCGACCCTGGTACGGTTGCATTGCAACGGCCGGGCACCGGTGATCGCGCTTGTGCCGAAAATTACCCATATCGAAGGCCTGGCGTCGCGGGTGAAGCGTAGCGCCTGCCTTGGCGAGACGATCGTGATCACCACTCCCTCCGCGATCCGACGGGCGG
>ERZ1034389.127-NODE-127-length-19956-cov-49.895432_pt1 | contig 19956 bp, 20 predicted proteins | sample MGYA00520611_ERZ1034389 | MGnify/ENA primary metagenome ERZ1034389 (study PRJEB33736, sample SAMEA104288470) | Azolla filiculoides | biome: Urban; feature: water surface; material: ditch water | place: Netherlands | collected 2014 ... | reverse complement strand
TATACCTATCTTTTTACTTTCTATGTCACCTTGAAGTTTTTTATGCTACATTCCACATTGGGCTAACAAGTCTTGAAACTTATGGTTAGTTATTCCCAGTATTTGTTTTCTACGATGTGGATATTATTGAATATAGTTAATTTAGTAGATTTTTCCTTTTGCTACACCCTCAAAATTCCCTTCCACCATTTTTTTGACTCCAAGTTAATTTTCCTGACAGGTCTAGTATATTCGCTGTGTAGAAAAGTGCAAACCAACAGGATAATATGAAAGAGAAACTTCCATGTTAGCGTCCGGGTATTCCTTCAAAAAGAGTAATTTTCTAGATATGACAGGATCTGAGGATTGGTACAGCAGCAACCATCACACAAGAACTTAGCACAACAACTAGCAGAGGTTTGGTCATCAGCTAAAGATACAACATCACACACCTCCACCCTCCAGTTATGTGATGCTGATTTAACAGTAAGCAGTAGCATTACATCCTTAGCCTGCGGTCAATTTAGATGTAACCTGTGTGTTATGAAAGCTCACAGGCTCCCAACTAACTTTGATGGATCAACCTCAGCTAGCCTACTATCTATGCTGCTGTTTCTACAGCTCAGAGAATAGTCAATTCTAAACAAGCTCAACTTTATGGCTTAAAAAGGGTGGCTAAAACAAGACCAATCAAAGAGATACCAAAAACAGAAGCCATCTTTAAAAGAAGTTAATCGCATCAATCAACAAGCGGATGATGAATCAACAACATTAAGAACTTCTATAGATGCTAAGGTGGGAATCAAAATCGGAGAGTTCGATAGAGGTGGAAAAACCCGTGCCGAAACCGTATTACGATTCGCTTCTACCCTAACTTTCAAGGGCGAAAATCCTGTGGTTAATTTGGTTGAGACAATTTATCATACAGGAGTTAAACTGACACAACAAGCAATGGCGGACATCGAAGAGCTGATTCACCGCTTACCAACTTTGAAAAAATGGTTTGTTGAAATCTTTTGTCGAAGTGACTGACGTTTTGGATCATTTTTTTAGTTGGAACACTCTTAGAGAACTAAATAGAAAATTTACTGACTCTGATAATAGCCTTTTTATAAGACAAAAATTGAGCCAAGGTCAAGTTATTGCTTCTTTACAAAATGAGTTAGTGAGTGAACATGATCGCTCAACAGGAAATACAATCACTGTCTATCATATTTTCCTTGATTGCTCTGAAATTTCCATCTAAGAAAATAGGGTTAGCGATGGCATCTTCCCCGCTTACCTCTGCAAACTTTGGGGATCTAGGGCATCACGCAACCCATCACCCAGTAAGTTGAAAGCTAAAACAGTGAGAATAATTAATATTGCAGGTGGCAAAATCAGCCAAGGTTGTAATACTAAAATTGAAGCATTACTTGCTAAGGAAAGCATATTTCCCCAAGAGGGATCTGGTTGTTGAATGCCTAAACCAATCAGACTCAAAACTGCTTCTGCACCAATAAAACTAGGAATTGTTAGAGTAGCAGAAATAATTGCATAACTAGCCGTTTGGGGCAGAACATGACGGCGAATAATATAAATCGGCTTACCACCCATGGCTAGTGATGCTTGTACAAATTCCCGTTCTTTAATTGATAGGACTTGACCACGAATCACTCTGGCTAAACCTGCCCAACTAATTACAGATGTAATAACAACAATTAATAAAAATCTTTGTGTACTGGTTAATTGTGGACTTAACACTCCTGATAATGCTGCTAACAGATAAATGCTGGGAAAGGTCATCAACACTTCTGCTAAACGCATGATTACACTATCAATTACACCGCCGAAATAACCAGATATACCACCTATCAGCAAGCCCAATGGATAGGTGATGATGATGCCAAAAATACCAATAAATAAACTAATCCGACCACCATAAAGCAGACGACTAAACTGATCTCTTCCTTGTTCATCAGTACCCAAAATATTCCATTTTGCTTCGCCAGTTGAACCAAATAAATGCCAATTTAGGGGTATACCAGGAATAATGGTGACTTCATCCCATTTAGGAGGTAGGGGTAAACTTAATTGAAATAATTTATATTCAGTCCCGGAAACAAAGAAACCTAACGGTGTTGGTTTTTTAAGGTCTATAATTAATTTCCGTTCCCCTGTTTCTAGACTTATGTCTCCTTGAGTTGTGGGATAAATATGGGGCCCAATAGATTCACCTTCTGGGGAAACCCAATGAATACGGGTTGGTGGCAATAGTGAACCATTTGGCTGTGAATCGTAAGGATTATAGGGGGCGATAAAATCAGCCCCAATTACTCCTACATAGAACACTAATAGTAGAGTTGCCCCAAATTGCGCTAAAGAATTTTTCTTGAGTCTCTGCCACCAATTCATAATTTTGATTTACAAGTCTAACAATTTTAGATTTTAAGTTTTGGATTTTACATCCTTTGACTGAATAAATTCGGGCTATTGCAGCTTTTTAAAGTTTTGAATTTTCAATCCAAAATCCGAAATTGAAAATCCAAAATTTGATCAACGTTAATTACTTAACCATTTAACTGTTCTGCTAAATACCGCATTTCTTCATTTTTTTTCTCATGTTCAACAACAAATACATTGGAATAAAGGTTAGCTAAAACTTGTTTTCCTTGTTGTGTGAGACCTAGATAACGTAGTCCTTCTTTGATATAAGGATAGACACCATTCCAGTAAAATTTGGAGTAATTTTTGCGTAAGTCTCCAGGATTATTATAGCCTAAAGCTTTGTTGATTGCTGTTTCTTCGAATTCGTAAAATAAACTTGTAATTTTTTTCAAGTAACGGGGATCACTTAATTGTCCAATTAAATCAGCAGCACGTACTAATCCGGCAAAGTGACTGGTATCTTGATGATCATCTGCGCTAGGAACTGGAAAGCGAGTTAATTCAATATTAACTTTAATTGCATCGGAATCTATTAAAGGATGTCCACCAAATCTCTCATCAATAAATAGTTTTGCCCGATCTACATGATAGGGTGTTAGACTAGCATCAGAAGCACCATCAGGAAGAGAAACCATGTTCCCATTTTGCCCTGTAGCATATAGGCTTTCTGATTCTTGGTCTTCTCGGCAAACTCCTTTTACATAGCCAATATCGTGACACAATAAGGAAATGATGACGTGCAACCAATCTTCGCTGGAAACTCCTCCTTCGCGGATGTGTTTACCACGTAAGATTTCTTGTCCTACCAGGGTAACAAGAACGGAGTGTTCAACATTGTGATATAAAGCATCACTGTTGGCAATGTTTTCCAATGCCATGTTACCAGCCCAAGCGATAATGTCTTGATAATCAGTTTTTAATCCACCGTAGGTACGTTGGTATCCTGATCGGAGTTGATTTACAAAAGCATTAATGATAATTTCAGTGGTGTTGAACATACTGGAGGCTCAAGGTATATATTTTGTTTGTATAGTCGCATTTACCAGTTGTAATTACGGTCGGTTTACATTCGGCTTTTTTGATGTTGGTAAAGGTTCTGCGGCCAGTAATCCCGCTGTTTTACTTACAGAAGGGGCGAGCTAGCATGATCGAAAAGCTAAAGCAAAGCTTTTCAGGCAAATGAAGGGCGTATCCTAAATTAGGAAGTTAGTATAGCCAGAGACTTTAGTGCTTTTAACTCCCATTGCATTAAGTGTACATGATCCTTCTAAATTTATCTTAGTTGATGACTTAAGTTGATGCAGTTCATTATGCTTTCTATTCAGCAGCCCAACACAGAAAAAATACAGTTCTTCAATTTTTCCTGAATTATGATACAATGATATTGATATTTAGACTAAATTTCCATCATTGCTATTTGCGGGTGTAATTCAGTGGTAGAGTGTCTGCTTCCCATGCAGAATGTCGTGGGTTCGAGTCCCATCGCCCGCTTTTAAGATTTATTTCTACATTTTCCCCACTTTCCAAAAGGTAATAATTGATATATCACCTTGCGGGTCTTATTTTCTTTTTTCATTAATCAAATTGCCAAATCTTGATTGTATTATCAGCACTACCACTGATGATTTTATTCCCGTCAACACTGAAAGCCACACTATTAATGCTTGAGGAATGTTCTGAAAAAGTATTTATCAATTCTTTTGACTCCAGATTCCAAAGCTTAATTGTGTTGTCACTACTGCCACTTACTAAAGTTTTACCATCAGGACTAAAAGCAACGCTGGTGACAGAATTTATATGTCCATTAAATGAGTGCAGGAGTTCTGCTGTTGCCAAATACCAAAGTTTAATTGTCTTGTCATGACTACCAGTTGCAAAAATTTTGCCATCAGGGCTAATAGCTATAGTATTGACTGCATCTGTATGTCCAGTAATGCTAACAATTTCTAGTCCTTGTTTAACACTCCATATTTTGATAGTTTTATCAGAGTCGCAGCTAATTAATTTTTGTCCATCCAATGTAAAAATTACACAGTTAATATAATTTGCATGGTCAGTTAAAGTATATATTAACCTTTCAGTGTTTAAATCCCATATTTTAATGGTTTTATCTAAGCTGGCTGTAGCCAAGGTATTACCATCATAATTAAAGGCAACTGAAGTTACACAATCTGAATGTTCAATGAAAGTTTTGCTTTTTAAGCAATTCCATAACTTAAATGTTTTGTCATAGCTACTACTAGCAATTTTTTGTCCATCAGCAGAAAAAGCCACTGAGCAAACATAGTTGGAATGTCCAGTTAAAGTGTGAATAAGTTCACCTGTTTGGATATCCCAGATTTTAATGTTTTTATCTGCACTGCCACTAACAAATGTTTCTCCGTGAGGATTGACAGCAATTGAAAAAACATAATTTGAATGACCATACAGAGTATCAACACAATGCCAAACCTTTGGTTTTTTTATTTCAAGATTTGCTAATGTTTTTAACTCATAGTTATAAGCTGCTCTATATCTTTGTAGGATAATTCTTAGTTTCTGCAACATTTCTTTAGTCCAGACTGAAGGAAAATCTGCACTTAATTTAAATAGCTGAGGTTCATAATTTGGGTTGATGTTTAGGTAATACCAATCTGCTAAAAATGCTGCTAACAGCTTGTGCAGAATGACAATAGTTTGTCTAATTGCTCGCAAACTCTTAGTCTGATCGCTGCCAACTTCTTCAAGTTGTCCTTTTACTTCTTCCCAGTTCCAAGGCTCAAAAGATAAAGATACTGGTTCTTGCAAACCCCAAAATTTGACATTTAAATAAACTTCGTGGTCTGTAATGTCAGTGTAAATAATTGCGGTTGGTATAGCGGATAAGATTGTTTCTAATTGCTTAACTTCGGCATCAAAAATTGAACGCTCAAAATATTTACCATAAAATTCAACTGGGCAGTAATCACCATGAAGAGGATAATATTTTTCTAAAAATAGTTTTAATTGGTTGCGAATTTCTTTTTTGAGGCTATCACGGAATGAAATCGGAAAGTCTTCGCTAATATCTGGAGGTGGTACTAACATCAATAAGCGTGGTTTCTTGTGTTCATCTATGAAAATTCTCTGTGCTTCATCACGACTCAAAATACCAGGCCATTTTTGCTGATCGAAAATTCTCTGAAGTTCTTTTTGTTTAAATTCAATTTCTTTAGCAGTTGTCTCTCGACTTAAATCTAAATACAATGCACTTAATTTGCTCCTATCTTCGATTTCTTCCCGCTTGATTTTAAGTAATTTCTTTTGCCTATCAGGTAATAATATTACCTCTGTATCTGTATTAACGGGGGTCTCCTGAATTTGCATAAATTCTTTTTTTCTGGCTTCTCTACGCTGATAGTAATCCATCTCTGCTTGAATTACGCGCTGATCTTGTCTGACTTTTTGAACTGTGGCAGGTAGATTAATTTGATTTTCTTTAATAAGTGTTTGGCTGGTAAATGCTGAAATAATTCGATTAGTGGTAAGAGTAACAAAATCGACGGCAGCACCAACAATATCAAATGACATATATATTTATTATATATAAGTTACAAGGTTGAAAGAACACAGGCTTAGTCAATTTTAACCATTAAAGTCCTTAATGTATCCGTGTAACTACTAATTTAATCAGTATCCAGTTTCTCGAACAGCAAGCAAACCTACCCAATAAATCTAGCAAATATAAGGAGTTTAACCCTCTGTTGGCGTAGGTTTCGGGATAAGTTGCTTCTATATAGAATAGTAAAGTGGGAAAGATTTCGCGTCTTTGGGCTTGACGTAGACGCGCTCTTGGGCTTCTAACTTTAACTCATCAAAGCGATCACGTGTTAAGTGGGCGGTAACAGTTTGTCCATCATCTAACTTTACCTCTACCTGAATTTCCCACCCCAAATGAATCACACGACTCACTATAGCTGGTGCTGTGGTGCCGTTGGCGATTCTTTCTACAATTACATCTTGGGGACGCAAGAATACTTCGGGATTAACTGAATCGAAGCCGCTGGTCTGGAAAATTTTGGAGTTACTGGGTAACACATTCACCGGACCAATAAAGCTCATAACGAATGCTGAAGCGGGATGGTCATAGATTTCTGCTGGTGTTCCTACTTGTTCCACTTTTCCTTTATTCATAACTACGATCTCATCCGAGACTTCCATTGCTTCTTCTTGGTCATGAGTAACGAAAACGGTGGTAACGTGGACTTCATCATGGAGACGACGTAACCAAGCACGTAAATCTTTACGTACTTTGGCATCTAATGCGCCAAATGGCTCATCTAGTAATAATACGTTAGGTTCTACAGCCAATGCTCTAGCTAATGCTACCCGTTGCCTTTGTCCACCAGAAAGTTGGGAAGGATAGCGATCGCCTAACCCATTCAATTGTACTAATTCTAATAACTGTTCTACTTTCCCCTCTATTTTCTTTTTCGGAGCTTTACGAATTTCTAAGCCAAAAGCAATATTTTGTCTGACTGTTAAATGCTTAAATAAGGCATAATGCTGAAATACAAATCCAATATTACGTTCTTGCACACTTTGATATGTAGCATCCTTGCCTGTCAGTATAATTTTGCCACTATCGGGCATTTCTAAACCGGATATTAATCGCAACAGGGTAGATTTACCAGAACCTGAAGGTCCTAGTAATGCAACTAGTGAACCGCTATTTATTTCTAGACTCACTTGATCAACAGCTTGGAAACTGCCAAATTGCTTAGAGACGTTTTCAACTACAATGCCCACTGCTTTTATACCTCTGCAACTAATCTACGGCTTTTAGGTAGGATTACTGTATTTTTATATATATCATATCCAGAATAGATTGGATTAGAGAAAATTACCAACTACAATCAGCACCGCTGCAATCGAGGGAACTACAAGCACCGCTACAATCAGTAGTACCACAGTGTAATGAACCACAATCTGGACTCATATTCAGTAGTTCTGGACAACTGCAACTAGCATCAGCACAATTTATTCCTAAATCCACAACATCAAAACTATCTTGACAAGAGGATTTAGGTGCGGGCACTTGAGGTTTTTTGTCTGATCATCCTCATTTATATCCGTTGGTGGTTCTAGTTCCTCCCTTTGAGATTTAAGAATAATATTTGCCTGTTTACAAGCTTGGAATCTGATTCTAGATTTGATGAAAGAAAGGGACTTCTCACCCTTCCTCAGCAATGACCCGTTTAATGTATTGAGAGCAAGATTCGCTGCCATACAAGACTCGATGAGCGCATTGAAAGCCTTTGTGGGGAGAAATGTGTATTTGATAGCCTGCAATCGCCGTTACACTGATTTTTCAGGATAGACTAGTCAAATACACCAGTTTGCATCTTGTATGATATAAAAGCACCCTAGTAGGTAGGGGGTAGGGGGTAAAAGTTCTTTAAATTTTGAATTTTGTTGGCGCAGCCTACTGTAAGTACTATAAGCACTATTTTGAATTTTGAATTTCCCTATCCCTTTATTTTTTACCATTGACCTTTATCTATTGAGCATGAAGAAATTTATATTGGTAATGACGATAAATATGTAGAAATGTTAAGGTATATTGCAATTCTGTCAAAACCCTACGCTTGAGGGCCAAATCAGCCGAAAGTCCATGATACGATGCTTTCGGTAAATGTGAAGATTGGGAGAAAACCTTTGACACTACGGGTTGCTGTTGTTGGTTCAGGCCCAGCTGGTTCATCTGCTGCTGAGACATTAGCAAAAGCTGGGATTGAAACTTATTTAATTGAGCGCAAGCTGGATAACGCTAAGCCTTGCGGGGGTGCTATTCCCCTATGTATGGTGAGTGAGTTTGACCTACCTCCAGAGATTATCGACCGTCGAGTGCGGAAGATGAAAATGATTTCTCCTTCTAATCGTGAGGTAGATATCAATCTGGTAAATGAAGAAGAATATATAGGAATGTGCCGCCGTGAAGTATTGGATGGATTCCTACGCGAACGGGCGGCAAAACTAGGTGCTAATTTAATTAACGCCACTGTTCATAAACTTGATATACCCACAAACAACACTGACCCCTATACAATCCATTACGTTGACCATACAGAAGGTGGGGCACAAGGGATTACGAAAACACTGAAGGTAGATTTAGTGATTGGTGCTGATGGGGCAAATTCCCGTATTGCTAAAGAAATGGATGCTGGGGATTACAATTATGCGATCGCATTCCAAGAACGCATTCGTCTACCCCAAGACAAAATGGCCTACTACAACGACATGGCCGAAATGTATGTGGGTAATGACGTTTCTACCGACTTCTATGCTTGGGTATTTCCCAAATATGATCACGTAGCTGTTGGTACAGGAACAATGCAGGTTAATAAAGCCAACATCAAACAGTTACAAGCGGGTATTCGCGCCCGTGCTTCTAAAAAATTAGCTGGTGGTCAAATTATCAAAGTCGAAGCCCACCCCATCCCTGAACATCCCCGTCCTCGTCGTGTAGTTGGACGTATTGCGTTGGTAGGTGATGCTGCTGGTTATGTCACCAAGTCCTCTGGTGAAGGTATCTATTTCGCGGCTAAATCTGGACGGATGTGTGCAGAAACCATTGTGGAAGTTTCTAACAATGGTGTGCGTATTCCTACAGAAAACGACTTGAAGATTTACCTGAAGCGTTGGGATAAGAAATACGGACTCACTTACAAGGTATTGGATATTCTTCAAACCGTGTTCTATCGTTCCGATGCTACCCGTGAAGCATTTGTAGAAATGTGTGATGACATGGATGTACAACGGCTAACATTTGATAGCTATTTATACAAAACAGTAGTTCCAGCTAACCCCATCACTCAACTCAAAATTACTGCCAAAACCATCGCTAGTTTATTACGCGGTAATGCCCTTGCACCTTAATAAGTTGCTATTCAATTTATCAACTTAACTGTAAAACCTCTTTTAATCTCTTTTTAATCTCTTTTTGTCTATCTTACAAAGAAAGGCTGGAAGATATTTAGAGAGGTTTTATATTGTTTTTATATTTTCCGGTAGGTTGACTATCAAGATGGAATAAATATGTTTTTTTTTTAATAAATATCTTTTAGAGAACCTATTCACAAATAGACAACCTATTCACAAACTATTCAGAGAAATTAAAAATAATTAACATAAAAAACGAATTCAGGCTAGATAATAAAGTGTGATTGATTTATCTATGGGTAACAATAATGGATGAAGAACAACGCCGTGCCTATTGGCTTGCTAACACTGCTTTAATTAGAAATCTTTTAATTATTTGGGCGTTAGCTTCAAGTGTTTTTAGCATTTTATTGGTTCAACCATTAAATACAATTCGCTTTTTTGGTTTACCTTTTGGCTTTTGGATGGCACAACAAGGATCTATTTTGATTTTTGTGGGTTTGATTTTTACCTATGCTTTCCAAATGGATAAATTAGACCGCAAGTATAATAAGAAGTGAGGATAAACGGTGTCAGTTGAACTTTGGACAATTATCTTAGTTGGACTTTCTTTTGCACTCTATATTTACATTGGTTGGCAATCACGGGTAAAGGATACAAAAGATTTCTTTATTGCTGGTCAGGGTATTCCTTCCATTGCTAACGGTGCAGCAACAGCAGCTGATTGGATGTCTGCGGCTTCGTTTATTTCCATGGCTGGGCTAATTTCTACTTTGGGTTATGATGGTTCAATTTATTTGATGGGTTGGACTGGTGGCTATGTTTTGTTAGCTTTATTATTAGCCCCATATTTGCGGAAATTTGGTAAATATACAGTTCCCGATTTTGTAGGCGAGCGCTATAAATCTAATCTAGCTCGTTTAGTAGCAGTAGTTGCAGCTATTTTCGTTTCTCTTACCTACGTTGCTGGCCAGATGCGCGGTGTAGGTATTGTCTTTAGCCGCTTTTTAGAAGTTGATATCAATACTGGTGTCATTATCGGTATAGTAATAGTCGGCTTTCTTGCAGTGTTGGGAGGAATGAAGGGTATTACTTGGACACAAGTTGCCCAATATTGCATCTTAATTTTCGCTTATTTGATTCCTGCCATTGCGCTCGCCTTTATTCTCACGGGCAATCCTGTTCCTCAGTTAGCATTTACCTTTAGTGATGTTGCTGATAACTTAAATAAAATTCAGACCGATTTAGGGTTTGCACAATATACCCAACCTTTTGCTAACAAAACCATGATGGATGTCCTATTCATCACTATTGCTTTGATGGTAGGAACTGCGGGTTTACCCCACATTATCGTCCGGTTTTACACAGTACCTAATGTGCGTGCAGCGAGATTTTCCGCAGGTTGGGCATTATTATTTATCGCCATTCTTTACACAACTGCCCCGGCTTTATCCATGTTTGCCCGCTACAATTTAATTCAATCTCTCCACAACCATACAGTTGAAGAGGTTAGACAATTAGACTGGGCAAATAAATGGGAAAAAACCAAACTCCTCACTTTTGAAGATAAAAACAAAGATGGTAAATTACAGTTAACTAGCAAAAAAGAAACTAACGAAATTACCATCGACAATGATATTATTGTTCTCTCTACCCCAGAAGTTGCTAAACTCGCACCTTGGGTCATAGCTTTAGTGGCAGCGGGAGGTTTAGCAGCAGCATTGTCAACAGCTTCTGGTTTATTACTAGTAATTTCTAGTTCTATTGCCCATGACGTTTATTATCGCATCTTCGATTCTACAGCTTCCGAAGAAAAACGAGTATTTGTAGGCCGAACAGTTGTCGGTTTTGCCTTAGTTCTTGCAGGTTATTTTGGCGTAAACCCCCCTGGTTTTGTGTCTCAGGTCGTAGCTTTTGCCTTTGGTTTAGCTGCTGCTAGTTTCTTCCCAGTGATAGTTTTAGGAATTTTTGATAAACGCACAAATGCCGAAGGTGCTATTGCGGGAATGTTAACCGGTTTCATTTTCACTATCATCTATATTATCGGTGTGAAATTTACGGGAATGACACCTTGGTTTTTTGGAGTTTCTGCTGAAGGTATCGGCACCTTAGGGATGATCATTAATTTTATTGTCACCATTACAGTTTCCCGTTGTACTCCACCACCAGGAGCAGATATTCAAGCTTTAGTTGAAGATTTACGTACTCCTAGTTTTGAAGAATAGGGGATTGGGGACTCGGGATGAGGGGGATGAGGGATATGGGGAAATATCTTCTTTTTCTAACTCTTGACTCCTGAACTCCTATTCCCCTTACCTTCCCAATTCTTCAATATTCTTCATTACTTGTTGATACAATTCTTTGTTACCTTCCTTATCAAGGATAGCTGCTGCCCGTTGTAGGTCTTGTAATGCACTGCGTTTGTCTCCAGTAGCGGCAAAGGCATTACCACGATTATTAAAGGCAGGTGCAAAGTTAGGATTGAGGCGGATAGCTTGATTATAATCTGCGATCGCTTTCTGTTGATCACCCTGAGAAGCATAAGTATTGCCTCGGTTATTATAGGCAACAGCATAGTTTTGATCGATACGAATAGCTTGAGTATAATCCGCCAGAGCCCCGTTTTTATGTCCTTGGGTAGCACGGGCATTTCCGCGATTATTGTAAGCTTGAGCGTAGTTATTAGCTAGACGAATAGCTTCATTGTAATCTGTGATCGCATTTTGTTGATCTCCCAGAGATGCACGGGCATTTCCCCTGTTATTGTAGGTTTCCGCATCATTGGGATTGAGACGCAAAGCTTGATTATAATCTGCGATCGCACCTTCTTTATTACCAACATCAAAATATGCTAACCCTCGACTCTTAAACGCCGGTGCATATTGAGAATTAAGACTAATCGACTTACTATAGGCAGCAATAGCAGCTTGGGAGTTGCCTTTAGCGTGTTGATTCTGTCCTTGAATATAGAATTCTCCAGCTTTGGAAGTTTTAGGAGTCAGACGATTTGGAGGACTAACCCCTATTTCTGTCACCAAAACATCCTGACTTCTATTGCAAGAAACACATAACATTCCAGTGCAACCAGTAAGCACTGCTATCGTGAATATTTTGCCTAAAACTTGCCTTTTCTGTGTAAATAACTGCCCTTTCATAAGTGCTTATAAACTCCTTTCATACCGGGAGTAAATCATTACCATAACTAACTTAGTTTTCAGTCTACTAGAATTTTAACTTGAACTATAAGTTTTCACTCAATTGACAAGCTTTCCTCATATTTTATCAATATAGTTAAACCTTTTTTAAATTAAACCATTTAAATCTCAATTGAAGGTATAAATACTTGCATTTTCTAATTCTCTAAATCTGTGATTAGCTACATTCTTATCAAGCTTTACCCAATCTTTTGGAAGAATCGGGTATCTTGTTTTCCACTACTAATTTAAGATTGCTATATTACTGATCATTAACAGCACCTTCCTTACTTTTAGCAAGTAATCCCCAAACAGAAGTTTTTTCAAAATCTACATTTAACTCTTCCAAATTTCTCCCTAAATGTTTTTGCAATTTCTCAGTTAGAGTAATGGGAAAATCTAAATCAACATCTTGATTCTCCACCAATCGTACAAGTTCTGTAAACTTCAATTTCACGAATTTACACTCATAACCACTAAGTTGACAATATTCAGTTTCCGAAAGATTTTGAACTTACATAGATTTTTTTAATAACTATTGTAAGTCATAAAATTCAGAATTTATCAACTTACGGTATTGTTAAAATTATGTAAATTCCTCATAAATTGTAGTTAAATCTTCCCTTGCCGGATCTGAGACAATTTTGGACTGTAATGCTAATAGTTGCCAATGGATTTGAACCAGATAAATGCAATCCAACTAAGCATATTCTATTTGTTCATAAGTTAAAGGTTTTTTACCTCAATCACTGCCTTGTTCTTCTTTATCAATACCGTGAAAATTACAAAGTACAGTAGGCAGAGTTTTCAGTTGATAATTAGGTAAAGGTAGAATATGATAGGCTATTCCCTTAGCCATTTTCAAAGTACAAGTAATATTTTTAGCTTTTTTATTCCCCAATACCCTCAAATCATAATTAGCGTTATGAAAAACTTTTTCAATAGACGCATTCACCATGATTTGTTCAATAAAATCAACAATCACATTGGGCTGTCCTAGAACAGCCAAAATATAAACACTGTCACCAGTCATATCTTGAGGATTGTCCAATATCTGAATCAGCGATAATCGAGGATTCTAACTTGTATAGTCAGCAACTTCTGTATCTATCCACAGAGTTTCAGAAGTGGTATATTTAGCGATCAGGGAACTAATTTCCCCAGTAGCAGTAAGATAAGGCATTGGTAGATGTAGGGCAGTTAAACTTAGTCATAGTTTTACAAACTAACATTTTGTGACTAATTGTGCTCTGACATACTGCCCCATCATTATGGTAAATCTTAGAAGAAATTTCTGCCAATCTGCCAAAATCATCCCCAGAAGGGATACATTGATTTTTCAAAACTCGTAAATTCAACTTTATGAAGAAAACTATAAATCGTCAGTGGCGCTTGGCCTCTCGTCCTGTTGGTGATATTAAAGAAAGTAATTTTGAGTATCGGGAAGAAGCAATTCCCAGTATTCAAGAAGGTGAAATATTAGTACGCAATATCTATCTTTCTCTAGATCCTACCCATCGCATTTGGATGACTGATAAACCCCAGTATATGCCTCCTGTGGAACTTGGGGAAGTAATGCGTGGTTTAGTTCTGGGTGTATTTGAAGAATCTAAAAATCCCAACTTTCAAACAGGGCATATGGTTTCTGGAGTATTAGGATGGCAAGATTACACCCTAATTTCTACTCTCAAAACATCCGTTCCCTCACAAAACTACCTAACCCTTTACCAGCATCCCTGACTACCTTTTTGCATCCCCTTAGTTTGGTTGTACCGCTTATTTCGGACTGCTAGATATAGGCAAACCCCAAGCCGGAGAAACGGTAGTTGTTTCCGCCGCATCTGGTGCAGTTGGTTCTTTGGTGGGACAAATAGCCAAAATCAAAGGTTGTCCTGTCGTGGGGATTACCAGTTCTGATGAAAAATGCCAATGGTTGCTTGCGGGAAGAATTGGGTTTTAACGCTGCAATTAACTACAAAACCGCTGATTTAATTGCAGCCCTAACTGAGTCATGTCCTAATGGGATTGATATCTATTTCGAGAATGTTGGTGGGAAAATTCTTCATGCTGTTTTGACGCAAGTGAATTTAAATGCATGCATTCCTTTATGTGGATTAACTCCTGCTTATAATGCTCAAAAACCGTAACTATTCCCTATGATTTTAGTCAGGTTTTGATGGAACGTGTCTTCTTAAAGGGTTTTATTGTCGTCGATTATATGCCGCAATGGGATGTTGCTTTTAGGGATCTTGGACAGTGGTTAAAAGAGGGTAAAATTAAATATAATCAAGAAATTATAGAAGGTTTGAAAAATGCACCAAAAGCAATTCTCAAAGTTTTTGATAGTGCAAAAATGGGTAAATTAATTATCAAAATTTCTGAAGAACCATAATCGAAAAATCGTAAGCATTCAGCTAATGCCTAACGGCACGCTACGCGAACAGCAGTCAGCTTTTTCAGGCTAACGCCATACATACCTATTTGATAACTAACCAATTTATCAGACATTCTGACTCCTGAATTCCTACAGAAAATCATCAATTCAAAAGGCTCAAGTATTACTATTTTCTAATACCTGAGCCGTTGCGAAATTCAGTTAATTTCTAAAAGTTTTGGACTAGCGACAATCCTGGAGTCAATAGCTTAGTAACGGTTGCGGAAACCACCACTGCGATTTCCACCACCACCACCAAAAGAACCACCTCTATCTTCCCTGGGTTTAGCTTTGTTAACTTTCAAATCACGACCCATCCATTCAGCACCATCAAGTGCTTCAATAGCAGTTGTTTCTTCAGCTTCTGTACCCATTTCCACAAAACCAAACCCGCGCAGTTTGCCTGTTTCACGGTCGGTAGGTAGTTGCACCCGCCTTACAGAACCATATTCTGCAAAAACCGCACTTAGAGTATCTTGGGTAACTTCATAAGAGAGGTTGCCTACGTAAATTGACATAGAATGTCTCCAAAATCATAAGAGTGTAGAGATTTAGATTTCGGAGAAAAGTCTGTAAATACCAAAAGGAAAAAACCCATCAATGTTAAAAACAAACGCCGTCGCCGAATTACTTCTCACCTCCTATCATGACATAGAAACTTTCGATCACACAGGAAGTTACAAAAACTGTTACATAAAGTTATGTAAGCAATTTATTACTAAGTATATTTATCATTTATTAGCATCTTTAACTTTCTAACCTGATGACATTTACTTCTAAGCCTGTAACACCGAGGATAGGGAGAGTTTTATCACTAAAGTGAATTTCTGTATTAGCACTTATTTCATACAAAACTAAAGTTGTAGCGGAATTCCCAAATTCACTGGATTATCGCCGATAAATACATGAATAAATTCCCCAGTTTGTCCGTTAATCCTCAATATAGAAGAACTTCCTGCTTCTTCTCCACTGGTTAGTTACATAAAGGTGTCTTTTACCATCACCGTTTCCATCTGGTCCAAACAGTAAGGTATCAGTTTTCTCAAGTTTACCCTGAGCATCTTTCTGCTTGATTAGGATCACGAGAATCGTTGACTTAAATTTAAGATATTACTATCAACTTCGTTCATGTAGCATCTCCCGTGTAAAATGAGGTGTATTTAAGGGAATCGGATTTTGCTGCATTCGGGAAATTAGAGATTTGAGAAAACGTTCTTTACTCTCTAGGTCTGAAATGGGTGGGGAAACAACAGATATTGATTGGATGAGTAATTCAACCTCAGAACCTTCAGGTAGATTACAGGCTGTTTCTAAAATGAACGTGCCGTTACGATAAACTGCTTTTAGGGTATGGGGCATCATAAAAAACTCCATACATAATTTAATTATTGTAGAGTAAGTTAAGCACACAATAAAAATAACCCCTCAATTAACAAGTTAATATCGTATTGATATACAACCGTTTGGCTTCTATCACTCACATTGTCCCTAGCAGTAATAGAATAAGAGCGATGCCTACGGCGAGCGAAGCGATCACCTTATAAAGCCTACCAAGAACAGAAGGTAGAGTTAACTAGCAGATTTGACAGACTTAGAACACCAAAACTCTGTATCCACAAGAGATTACTGAAAAGCGAAGTAAAAATTTTTATGGTTCCCCAAATTCGGTTTTTAATGTGCGCTCCCGACCATTATAATGTGGATTATGTGATTAATCCTTGGATGGAAGGGAATATTCACAAATCCTCACGTGAGCACGCTGTAGAACAATGGAATAAATTATACAATAATATCAAAAATCACGCCATAGTTGATTTAGTTGCACCAGAGAAGGGTTGGCCTGATATGGTATTTAGTGCCAATGCAGGTTTAGTCCTCGGTAAAAACGTCGTTCTCAGCCGCTTTTTACATAAAGAACGGCAAGGTGAAGAACCGTATTTTCAACAATGGTTTGAGCAAAACGGTTATAATGTTTACAATCTTCCCAAAGACCTACCCTTTGAAGGTGCTGGTGACGCACTCTTAGACAGAGAAGGGCGTTGGTTATGGGCTGGATACGGTTTTCGGTCAGAATTAGATTCTCACCCCTATTTGGCTAAATGGCTGGATATTGAAGTGATTTCTCTCCGGTTGATGGATGAACGTTTTTATCATCTTGATACCTGTTTCTGTCCTTTATCAAATGGTTATTTGCTGTATTATCCTGGTGCTTTTGACTCCTACTCCAACCGGGTGATTGAAATGCGCGTCGTACCAGAAAAGCGCATTCCTATTGCAGAAGCTGATGCTGTTAATTTCGCCTGTAATGCAGTGAATGTTGATAGCATCGTGATTATGAACAAAGCCAGTGAGAGTTTAAAATCACGTTTGGCGGAAGTGGGTTTTCAAGTCATTGAAACGCCTTTAACGGAATTTCTCAAAGCTGGTGGTGCGGCTAAATGCTTAACTTTGCGAGTAACTGAACCAATTGCGGAAGAAGTACACGCTAATGTGTGTGTAGAAAGCCGTATTATCCGTATGGAAGGACATTTGCTAGATGCAGGTTTAATTAACCGTGCTTTAGATTTGATTGTGGAAATGGGGGGAAGTTTCCAAGTTCTGAAATTCAACTTGGGAGAACAACGCCAAAGTACATCTGCGGCTGAGGTGAGGGTATCTGCACCATCCCACGAGGTGATGGAAGAGATTATATCTCAGTTGATTGATTTAGGTGCGGTTGATTTACCCCAGGATCAACGAGATTCTAAATTAGAACCAGTGGTACAAGCAGGTATCGCTCCTGATGATTTCTATGTCAGCACGATTTATCCCACTCAGATCCGGGTAAATGGAGAATGGCTGAAGGTGCAGAATCAACGCATGGATGGTGCGATCACCATTTCTCAAACTGCCAATGGTATAGTAGCTAAGTGTAAACTATTGCGTGATTTGGAAATAGGCGATCGCGTCGTAGTTGATGTTTTAGGTATCCGCACCATCCGCAAAGCCGAATCACGAGAACAACGCAACTCCCAAGAATTTGGCTTTATGTCTTCCGGTGTTTCCAGCGAAAGACGGGTAGAATTAGTTGTTGAACAAGTGGCTTGGGAATTACGTAAAATCAAGGATAGGGGTGGTAAAGTAGTTGTCACCGCTGGACCAGTGGTAATTCATACAGGTGGTGGTGAGCATTTATCCCGACTGATTCGAGAAGGTTACGTTCAAGGTCTTTTGGGTGGAAATGCGATCGCAGTCCATGATATGGAACAAAATATCTTGGGTACATCCCTGGGTGTGGACATGAAGCGAGGTGTGGTTGTACGCGGTGGACACCGACATCACCTGAAGGTAATTAACACTGTCCGTCGTTTTGGTAGCATTGCTAAAGCTGTAGAAGCTGGAGTGGTAAAAAGTGGGGTGATGTATGAATGTGTGAAAAACAACATACCTTTTTCCCTCGCTGGTTCAATTCGTGATGATGGACCCTTACCAGATACCCAAATGAACCTGATTTTAGCACAACAGGAATATTCTCAAATCATCCAGGGTGCGGAGATGATTTTGATGTTGTCTTCTATGCTGCATTCTATCGGTGTCGGAAATATGACTCCAGCCGGTGTGAAGATGGTTTGTGTGGATATTAACCCGGCTGTGGTGACAAAATTGAGCGATCGCGGTTCAATAGAATCAGTAGGTGTCGTGACAGATGTGGGTTTGTTCCTCAGTCTCTTGATTCAACAGTTGGATAAGTTGACAAGTCCCTATGTTGCTAAGGTAGCTTAAAGTCAATTATCAATATTATGGGGTGGCATCTTGTCCGCCCTTTTGTTTGGTGTCAAATTTAATTGAAGAAATATTTCATGGATAGACGCAAAGGAAGAGAATTATTATAGTGTTTTCAGAGGTGTTTAAAGGTTATGGTTTATGATGGTTTATAGTTGAACTTAAGAAGAATGAAGTATTAAAAATACTAATATATTTATTACGATAAAAGCTATTTTTTGAATAGTCATATTCAGTAATTAATTATGAGTTATACAAAACTGAATAACTGACTCTTTTATAAGATCTTCACTAATTAACAAAGGGTGGGTATTTTGCCCACCACAGAATGATTTGATTAGTTATGATCTTCTTGTTAAATAGACCTATTGCAAAATTGTTGATGTGGTATGATAGAGAGATTTAGATTTTATGTATTTTCGGTGTTATTTGCGCTCGCTAATTCAAACATAACGCTGTAACTCTAACTTTCGGCTAAGACAAAGACAACCCCCCATTATAACATATAATTAATTCTGCAAGAGCTCTATTCAAGCAATTTACTAAATCAGCAACTTCAGGAATATTCAACAAAGCTACACCTAAATTTTCTGGCTGTTCTATGGGTAACACTTTAATTTGGGCAATTATTTCTGGATCCATTTCTCCAAACCGTTGATTAAGTAACGGTAGACAAAACTTAAGTTCTCCCTTTTGGAAAATATCCTGATAAATGACTGACTCCTTCATAATGTCCTCACTTAACAAGTGACGAATAAAATCTTTCTCAAACTGCAAACCTGGTAAAATTTCTGTGTAAGCCGCAATATCCTGTTTAGTCTCCATATCTACAATTTTATCAAGATTTTAGGAAACTTGGGATAATAGAACTTGAGGTGAATTTGTCCACGCTAATGGTGCTAATGGTAATAATGCCAGACTATTTAACAATAATTCTGCTTCTTCTTCTCACATTCTGATTACCCGATAACGGTGATTTGTAGTTTCATTGATGTATGCTTCAGTAAAAGCGATTTGATCATTTATTTCTTGCACAAAAATTACTACCGGGACTGAAACAAAAATCAAGCCCAAATATAGCCCAAACTGGCTCTATCAGAAGGAAACACGTCCGGATTCAAGTTGAAACAATCAATAAATAGAAAAGATATGGCTGTTCTCAACGCTTCTAAAGCTGCAGTAAAATTATTCAAAGGTTTCTTAGACCACCTTGGTCTTAATCCTCCAGTCCACTGATGGCAAAGAATAAAAGTGTAGGCA
>ERZ1034389.125-NODE-125-length-20162-cov-2.491620_pt1 | contig 20162 bp, 19 predicted proteins | sample MGYA00520611_ERZ1034389 | MGnify/ENA primary metagenome ERZ1034389 (study PRJEB33736, sample SAMEA104288470) | Azolla filiculoides | biome: Urban; feature: water surface; material: ditch water | place: Netherlands | collected 2014 ... | reverse complement strand
AAGCCTCCAGCTCGATCGCCAGCGCCTGGCCGGCGGCATTGGCGATGCGGCTTTCGAGATCGGCGAGTTCCGTCGTTGTGAAGCGCATGGCATTTGCCATGGTCTGGCGATGGATGAAGCGGGCTTTCCCCTCATCATTGTCGGTCATCGGGCCTGCGTTTCCGGCGGTGACCTCGATGAAATAGCCGAGCACATTGTTATGCTTGATCTTCAGCGACTTGATACCGGTTTCCTCGGCATATTGCAGCTGCAGACCGGCGATCACCCGGCGCGACTGGTCGCGCAAGGCGCGGATCTCATCGAGTTCGGTCACGGCGCCTTCGCGCAGAAAGCCGCCATCGCGTTTCAGCAGCGGCAATTCATCGGCGAGCAACTCCGACAGTCCGCGGCCGAGATCCTGCGGCAGGGCCTGAAGATCGGCCATTGCATCGGTCAACTCTTTCGGCAGAAGGGCCTGCGTCAGACCATTGACGATACCACCCAGATCGCGCGGACCTCCGCGGTCCAGCGCCAGACGCGACAGGGCGCGGGGCATGTCGGGCACCCGCTTCAACGCATCGCGCAGACTGTCAATCAACTGGCTTTCGCTCAGCAGGAAGGCAACCGAATCCTGCCGCGCGGCAATCGCCTGGGGATCGGTCAGCGGCGACATCAGGCGTTCGGCGAGCAGACGGGCGCCGCCGCCGGTCACCGTGCGATCGACGGCCTTCAGCAGCGAGCCGTTGCGATCGCCCGACAGGGTTTTCACCAGCTCGAGGTTGGCGCGGGTGGCCGGATCGATGAACAGGGTCGAGGCGGCGTTCTGGCGCTCGGGCAGGCCGAGCGGCGGGCGCTCGGCAATCTGGGTCTTTTCGACATAGGCGACGGCTGCCGCGGCGGCGGCAATCTCCGCGCGGGAAAAGCTGCCGAAGCCATCCAGCGTGCCCACGCCGAAATAACGAGCGATCCGCCCCTCGGCGCTGGCGCTGTCGAACAATACGCCGGGCTGCGGCACGACGACTCGACCGAGCACGTCGAAGGCGGGTTTCAGCTCATCGTCATGAAACAACGTGTCCGGTACGATCAGTTCGCGGGGCTCGATACGCAGAATGTCCGCGAGAAGACGCGTCTCCGTCGTTTCCGCCAAGCGAAAGATGCCGGTCGAGATATCGATCCAGGCGAGCGCCAGTTGCGGCGCGCTGCCCCCGCGAATGCGGGCGAGCGCCATCAGGTAATTGGATTCGAACGGCGACAGCAGTTTTTCTTCGGTCAGCGTTCCGGGGGTCACGAGGCGCACGACGTCACGCTTGACCACGGATTTCGAACCGCGCTTCTTGGCCTCGGCCGGATCCTCGATCTGTTCACAGACGGCAACCCGGAAACCGAGGACGATCAGCTTCTGCAAATAGTCGTCTGCTGCATGAACCGGCACGCCGCACATGGGAATGTCATGGCCGAGATGCTGGCCGCGCTTGGTCAGCGTTATGCCAAGTGCGCGCGAGGCATCGACGGCATCCTCAAAGAACAACTCGTAGAAATCGCCCATTCGATAAAAGAGCAGGCTCCCCGGATTGGCGGCCTTGATCTCGATATACTGTTCCATCATCGGCGTGGCGGATGCACGGCTTTCCTCCGAGGCAAGCGTTGCCACGTTCAGGATCTCGTTGTGGGTGGATGAATGGATCGTCACTGGCCAATGTTTTCTTGATGATAAAGTCGTGCAACACTAACGACCTGCGCTGCAGAAAAACAACATGATGGGCCGACGACAACGAAGCTGCCCACAACAAGCTGAGGGGAAACATGCCGATCGACAAGAAAACTGTTCGCACGCGCGTCTCGGTCACCGAACAGGAAGCGCTCGACTTCCACTCGCAGGGCCGCCCCGGCAAACTGGAAATCACGCCGACAAAGGCCATGGCCACGCAGCGCGACCTGTCTCTGGCCTATTCGCCCGGCGTTGCCGTGCCGGTCAAGGCGATCGCCGCAGATCCAGCGACGGCCTATGACTACACCACACGCGGCAATATGGTCGCGGTCATTTCCAACGGCACCGCCATCCTCGGCCTCGGCAATCTAGGCGCACTGGCTTCCAAGCCAGTGATGGAGGGCAAGGCGGTGCTGTTCAAGCGCTTTGCCGACGTCGACAGTATCGATCTCGAGGTCGACACGGAAAATGTCGACGAGTTCATCAATTGCGTGCGCTATCTCGGCCCATCGTTCGGCGGCATCAACCTCGAAGACATCAAGGCGCCCGATTGCTTCATCATCGAAAGCCGGCTGCGCGAATTGATGGACATCCCGGTTTTCCACGACGACCAACACGGCACGGCGATCATCGCAGCCGCCGGCCTGATCAATGCACTGGAACTCACCGGCCGTGACTTCAAGACCACCAAGCTAGTCTGCAATGGCGCAGGGGCTGCCGCGATCGCCTGCATCGAACTGATCAAGGCGATGGGCTTCAACGGCGACAACATCATCCTCTGCGACACCAAGGGCGTGATCTATCAGGGGCGCATCGAGGGTATGAACCAGTGGAAATCGGCGCATGCGGTCAGGACCGATCGCCGGACATTGAGGGAAGCGATGGAAGGTGCCGACGTCGTGCTCGGATTGTCGCAGAAAGGCGCATTCTCGGCCGACATGATCGCCTCGATGGCGCCGAACCCGATTATCTTCGCCATGGCTAATCCCGATCCGGAAATCACGCCGGAAGAGGTCGCCGAAATCCGCGACGATGCAATCATGGCAACCGGTCGGTCGGACTATCCGAACCAGGTGAACAATGTTCTCGGCTTTCCCTACATCTTCCGCGGGGCGCTCGATGTTCGCGCCAGCCAGATCAACGATGCGATGAAAATTGCCGCCGTGCGCGCGCTTGCCGACCTGGCGCGCGAGGACGTGCCGGACGATGTGGCCGCCGCCTATCAGGGCCAGCGCCCGCGTTTTGGACCGCAATACATCATTCCGGTCCCCTTCGACCCCCGACTGATCTCCGCCATTCCGGTGGCCGTCGCCAAGGCTGCGATGGAGACCGGTGTTGCAAGAAAAGAGATCGACGATCTCGGCGCCTATGCGCATGAATTGTCTGCCCGCCGCGACCCGATCGCGGCGGCCACCCAGCGTATCTACGAGCATGTGCGCAGTCATCCGAAACGCGTCGTCTTTGCCGAGGGCGAGGAAGAGCAGGTAATGCGCGCGGCCATCGCCTTTGCCAATCAGGGGCTCGGCACCGCCATCCTGCTCGGCCGCGACGAACCGCTGAAGGCAACAGCGGAACGCGCCGGCATCGATCTGGATCGCCCGGGCATCGAGGTGGTCAATGCCCGCGTCTCGACAAGGGTCGATGCCTATACCGAGTATCTCTATGCCCGCCTACAGCGAAAGGGATATCTGCACCGTGATGCCCAGCGCCTGATCAACACGGACCGCAATCACTTCGCCGCCTGCATGGTGGCCCTTGGCGACGCCGATGCGATGGTGACGGGCACGACACGCAACTATTCGACGGCGCTCGAAGACGTGCGCCGCTGCATCGATACGGCACCCGGCCACAGGGTTATCGGCGTTTCCCTGGCCTTGGCGCGGGGCCGCACCATCCTGGTCGCCGACACTGCCGTGCATGACATGCCGACGGCCGAGGAACTGGCTGACATTGCCGAAGAAGCGGCCGGCGTCGCGCGCCGCCTCGGTCTCGAACCGCGCGTGGCGCTGCTTGCCTATTCGACCTTCGGCCATCCGACCGGAGAGCGCTCGGAGCGGTTGCGCGAGGCGGTCAAGATCCTCGACAATCGCCATGTCGACTTCGAATACGACGGCGAGATGGGCGCGGATGTGGCACTCAACGGCCACCGGATGGAGCAGTATCCATTCTGCCGGCTCTCGGGCACGGCGAATGTCCTGGTCATGCCGGCGATCCATTCTGCGGCGATCTCGACCAAGATGCTGCAGGAGCTGGGCGGCCTCACCGTGATGGGTCCTCTGCTGGTCGGCCTGGAGAAATCAGTACAGATCGCCCAGATCGGCGCCAAGGACAGCGATATCGTCAACATGGCGGCAATCGCCGCCTACAATGCCAGCGCCTGATCCCTGATCAGGCCAGAAGAGGAGCGGCTTTTGCCAGCCGCTCCATGTCTTCCTCGAGCTCGGTGCGCAGCCAGCGCTTGAAGGTTTCGACCTTGCAGATGCGGCGCGCAGTGTCCGCCACAACAAAATAGTGGCCAAAGCCGGTTTTGACCGGAGGTCCGAAAGGCGCAACCAGTTGCCCATGCTGCAACTGGTGCGAGGCGAGTGTCTGCCAGGCCATCATTACGCCCTGCCCGGCAATCGCCGCATCAAGGCAGAGCGAGGCTTCGCTATAGACATGCCGGGCCTGTATTTCAGTACCGGCAAGGCCGACAGACGACAGCCAGACATCCCAGGTGAACATTGCCCGACCGTCGACGATCTTCGGCAGTTTTATCAGGTCGGCGGGTGTTTGCAGTCCCTCAGCCATGGCTGGTGTGCAGACCGGGAAGATCCGCTGCTGTAGGATGAGTTCTGAGCGGCAGCCGGGCCAATGGCCACGCCCGACGCGAATGCACAGATCGACATCGGAAAAGGTCGGGTCCTTCAAACGATCGGTGGCATCGATCCGCAGGCTGACATCGGGGAAGCGCTCGGAAAAGGCACTGATGCGGTGCACCAGCCAGCGGGCGGCAAACACCGGCGCAACCGAAATCGTCAGGACCTGATCGTCACTGCGCTGCGCCAGCGCCACGGCACCCGACAGGTGCCTCAGCCCTTCCGTAAGGCGGGCAAGGATATCGGATGCGGTGTCGGCTGCCACCATGCCACGGTTCGTACGCTCGAAAAGCTGACGCCCGAGCTGCTGTTCCGTCTTGATGACCTGCTGGCTGACGGCAACCGACACTCCTAGCTCGTCGGCTGCCGATTGCAACGAGCCCAGGCGACTGACGGCTTCCACGGCGCGCAGACCGTTCAAATGAACCTGATTGAGATTTCGCATATAGAAAAGCTATAGCGAAACGGCCGAAATCTCAATTGAAGCATGAGCAGGATTGCAAGAAAACGATAGGATCCAAGCATCTCACGGCCTGAAAACCCGCAAGAAAGGCGAAGTGATGTTCAAGTTTTTCTGGAAAACGATAATATCTGCCAACCGTCAGACCAACCAATCTTGGCGGCATGATCCGCTGGGCCAGCCCGATCTGAGCGGGCTATCCATGCGGCAACTGGCCGATCTGCCTATCCCGCCGGAGGTTTTGCCGGCACTGCGTGACGAGAGGCAGCCAAAGGCTACCACCAACACATCATCGACGCTGCAAGGCTGCGGCTGCTAGCTGGCAAAGCGGCCTGCATCCGCGCCATAATAATTGACGTAGCGGTCGGAAATGCTGGCGATCGGCAGGACGATCAGCACGTCCGTTGTGTTGAAGGCATGATCGACAACCGCACCATTGCTGACCATGGCGCCCAGACGCAGATAGCCCTTGATCAGGGGCGGCATGGCTGACAGTGCGCGCCGCGCATTGATCGCCTCTGAGGGCATCAGGTCCATTTCGCGGTAGAGTTCGGGGCGGGCGCTGACCGCCCATTCACCCTTGGCGACCGCATTCTGATACAGGAACGACAAAGCCAGCGCGTGTTCTTCCGGGCGTATGCCAGGGAAGGAACCGCAGCCGAACATGCCATCGACCCGGTGCTGCAATGCGTAGGCCCAGCAACCCTGCCACAAAAGCTCAACCGTGCGCTTGGTGCGATATTCAGGCAGGACGCAGGAGCGGCCAAGCTCCATGAAACGCTTTTCCGGATGGCGGTCGAGCAATTCGCCGATGGCAAACTCCGCGCCGGAGTAGAAGCCACCATGGGCACGTGCCACCTCGTGGCGCAAAAGCCGATACGTGCCGACAATCTGGTCCTCGGCATCGCCTTCGATCGAACGGTCCAGAACCAGAAGATGGTCGCAAAGCGCATCCCAGGCATCCACTTCGCGCTCGCGGCGTGCGCCTTCCGGGCTGATCTGGGCCTTCATTTCCTCGACGAAGACGCGGTAGCGTACGGCCTGAGCCGCATCGATCTCGCGCTCCGTGCGCGCCAACCGGGTTTCCAGCGAGCCTATGCGGCCGAGAAGCCCCGGATTGAGCGAACCCGGCGCCTTGGTAGGCGCCGGCTGCTGATCAAGCAATGATCCACGATCGATTAATTCCAAGCTCATCGCGATAAATCCGGCCTCGTTTTCCCGCGTCATAAACCACGAATCTGCGACAGGAAAGTGACACATCGGGCATGCGACCCGGGCGCTCACTCTTCGCTCGGCTTGGCTTTCCGATGGCTGATAATCTCGTCGATCAGGATGCAGAGAGCGCCGAGCGTGATGAAGCTATCGGCCAGATTGAAGACCGCAAAAGACCAGCTCTGGGTGTAGAAAAGAATGTAATCGACAACATGGCCATAGACGAAGCGATCGACCAGGTTGCCGAAGGCGCCGGCAATGATCATCGCAAAGCCGAGATGAGCGAAGTGATGATCCGGCCCCGTCTTGCGCCAGAGCCACACGACGAAGGCGACGATCAGCAGGCGAAGCCCGACAATGAACCAGCCATCGGCATCCGACAGCATGGAGAAGGCGACACCGAGATTGTGGGTGCGATACAGCCCGAGATAAGGGACGACCGGCACCAGTTCGTGCATCGGCAGATAGATCTCGACGGCATATTTGATCGCCTGATCGAGGATCAGCGCCGCGATGATGAAAATCGCGACCGGCAGTGGTCGGTTGAATGCAGCCAGCATCGCTTACTTCGCTCCATCCAGCTTGAGCAGATGACGGCGAACCTCAAACAACATGACGCCGGTTGCAACGGCCAGATTGAGCGAATCCGCCATGCCGACCTGGGGAATACGGGCCAGCGCATCGGCAGCCTCAGCGAGTTCGTCCGGCAGGCCGGACTGCTCGTTGCCCATCATCAGGATGACCGGCTTCGAGCGATAATCGATCGTGCGATAGTCGACCGCGCCGGCGAGATGGGTGGCAACGAGGCGGGCGCCGGATCCCTTTTTCCATTTGAGGAATTCTACCGGCGTCGCCTTGATCAGCGGCACGGCAAACATCGAGCCCATGGTGGCGCGAACGGTTTCCAGCGAGAACGGATCGGTGCAATCACCAACGAGGATGACGCCGGAGGCGCCGGCGGCATCGGCGGTGCGGATGATCGTGCCGAGATTGCCCGGATCCCGGACACGGTCCAGTGCGATCCAGGTCTGGCCGTCGCTCGGCGCGACATCTCTCAGCGACGTCCAACGCTGCTCGAAGACGGCCGATACCATCTGCGGATTGTCGCGGCGGGTGATCGCGGACATGACCTTTTCGCTGACTTCCAGCACGAGGCCACCGGAGGCGACCGTACGGGCCGCAACCTTTTCAACTAGCGGCTTGCCCTTGCCGGCCTTGGCATAGACCAGGGTGCGGATCGTCCAGCCCAGTTCGAGCGCATCGATGACCAGCTTCAGGCCTTCGGCGAGGAATGTCCGGCTTTCGTCGCGGCTCTTCTTTTGCGACAGTGCCTTGATGTCCTTGACGATCGGATTGGCAAGGCTGGTGACTTCCTTCACCTGACCGACGCGGCGCGCGCCTTCCTGTCTGAAATCATCGGTCATTTCGGCACCCAGCGACTAAAGAGAGAGGTTGAAAGCGCCCGGCCCGGCGTCTTGCCGTCGAGGCCGGCTTCTCGGATGACCAGTTCGCCGGATTCCACCAGTCCACGCTTGCCGCGCATGGTTTCGCGCATCAGTTCATGGATCGAATAGAAGCTGGCGCGGATCGAATAGGCGGTCAGCACAAGGCCATGGGCCTTCGGCGACAGAAGCTCGCGGCAGATGTCGAGCATGACAGGCAGATGCTCGAACAGGTGCCAAACTTCGCCGTTTGGCCCGCGGCCGAATTTCGGCGGATCGGTCAGGATGATATCATATTGGTTGCCCCGGCGCTCCTCGCGCAGGATGAACTTCATCGCATCCTCGCAGATCCAGCGGATCGGCGCCTTGTCGAGGCGGCTCAGAGACTGGTTTTCCCGCGCCCAGCCGATCGCTTTCTTCGACGCGTCGACATGGGTGACTTCGGCTCCCGCTGCAGCTGCGACGAGCGATGCAACGCCGGTGTAGCCAAACAGGTTGAGCACCTTCAGCGGACGTCCGGCCTGCTCGATCTGGCTCTTCATCCAGGCCCAATGGGCAATCTGCTCGGGAAAGACCCCGACATGGCGAAACGCGGTAAACCGACCGAGGAAATCGACGCCAAGAAGCGACAGTGGCCAGGTTTCACCGAGCGCCTCGCTGGGAAACCGCCAGCGACCCATACCGTCTTCGTCGGTATCGCCAGTGAAGATTGCTGTCGCATTGTCCCAGACATGGGCAGGCAGGGCCTTCGGCCACAGCGCCTGTGCTTCCGGGCGGACAATGCGGTAGGGACCATATTGCTCCAGCTTCAGGCCATCGCCGCTGTCGATCAGATGGAAATCCCCGGCGCCAGCCGATTCCAGGATCAGCGGAACGCGCTCGGCCGGGCGCTCGCCACTGCGCAGCATCAAGGGGCGCGCAGGCTCGGCCGCGATGGTTTCAACTTGCGTCTCGCGGCCGTTGTGAGCCGGCGCAGAAAGCTTCGCCGGACGCGGCTTCTGCTCGTCGCGACGCTGCGGGCGATCGTAGTTTGTTGGGGCCGCAGGCTTCGCCCTGGCAGGCTTGCCACTCGGCTTGCCGCCTTGGCCGCGATCGGCTCTCGCCGTGGTGCCTGCCGGCGGCTTTCCACCGGGGCGGCGTTCCTTATTTTTCACGTCATCTATCCGTGGGTGCGTGCTCTTGTGGCGCTGCCCATATCATTCCAGCAGAGGAGCGAAAAGCGATTTTGCCGACAAATAGGCGAAGTTGTCCCCGATATGCCTACTTCGACGCGATCGACGGCAGGGAACTGCCGGCAATCTGTTCCGCACGGGTCTTGTGGCGGTCAGCTTCGGCCTGCCAACGCTGGGCGGATCGGCTCTCGTTGCGGGCACGCTTGCGATACTTGCTTTGCGAGAACCAGGTGACAACGGCACCGATCACGACGCCGAGAATGACCGCCAGGATCAGCAGCATGAACAAGGGGGCCGACAGCGAAAGTGCCTGGTCGGCAGGATTGAAGGGATTGAGCGCCAGGCTGACGGACTGCCGGTTGGCGACGGCAAGAACGATCAACAGAATGCCAAGCGGAATGAAGACCACTAGAGTGAACAGTTTCCGGACCATGGCGGCACTCCCTGTGATTTGTTCGCCATGTCAGGACACGGCGCTTACGCCACCCAAGTTAATCACCGGGCCGACTTTTTCAATCCGGCTGTACGATCATTCGTCGTCTTCGTCGCCCATTCCGGGGTTCAGACGCTCGCGAAGCTCCTTGCCGGTCTTGAAGAACGGCACCCATTTCTCCTCGACAAAAACGGTTTCGCCGGTGCGCGGATTGCGACCGGAGCGGGAGGGACGGTTTTTGACGGAAAATGCACCAAACCCGCGAAGTTCGACGCGGTTGCCGCCAGCGAGTGCGTCAGTGATCTCATCCAACACGGCATTGACGATGTTTTCGACATCCCGGTGGTAGAGATGCGGATTGCGGGCCGCGACAATCTGCACAAGTTCCGATTTAATCACGCGCGCTCCCCCTGAGTTTCTCAAATGTTCTGATCGCCGCTAACGTTGCCAAACCAAAAAAGCCCAGTCAAGGAACAACTTAACCGCCGGATGCAGCAAATGCGAAGGCTATGACAGAAATCACAAATGCAGGCGGACCGCTACCGCCAATTTTGGCTTATGCTTCTATGGGTCGCAAATTGGCCCCATCGCCATGCAAACTTGTAATTGGCGTGTGAAAATCCATATTGGCATTCACGGATTTAAATGCGAAACGTCGGCTCCGGGCGACGTCATCGACACGATGCGCGCTCTATCAGACGGATTTTCCTTATGTTGCAACGGACAGACGAGAGTGCGCAGGCCGCCGGGCAGTCGCCTGGGGCGATCGCCTATCGCAAGGCGGCGAGCCATTCGACGCGGGTACGGCGGCTGAAGGTGCTGCTGCCGGTCGGCGCGGCACTCATATCCTTCATGTTTATCGGCGTATCGATCGTCCGCGCCTATCTGCCGGAAAACCTGGAGATCGCGTCCGCGAAGATTGAAAACGGCAAGGTCGTGATGGAAAAGCCCGCCATTTCCGGGCGCAATGCCGATGGCGTCAGCTATTCGATGCGCGCCGAGCGGGCGCTGCAGGACATCAAGAACCCGAACATCATTGCGCTCGAGACGATCGCTGCGGCCGTGCCGGTAAACGACAAGATCATTGCCCGTGTCGAGGCAATCGGGGGCATCTTCGACCGCGGTTCCGAGTTCCTCAATCTCGACAAGCCATTTACGCTGAACCTCAACAGCGGCCTCGACGCCCAGTTCCAATCGGCACGTCTGAACATCAAGGGCGGCACGATGGAAACCTCCGATCCGGTCGCAATCCAGACCAAGGGCGCTTCGATTGTTGCGAAGTCGCTCAATATAACGGATAAGGGGCGAACAATCACATTCACGGGCGAGGTACGGGTCAACATAGAGCCGTCAGCGCTTCGTCAAAACGGGTCAATGGAAGCCGCCAAACCATGATTTCTAGCCGCTCCCCCAAGCTCTCCATCGCCGGCCACGTGTTGCTGCTGGGCGTTTTGTCCTGCATATCGACCTCGGCCTTCGGCCAGGCAAAGAGCAGCCAGATGGACGGCATGAAGCTTTCCAACGACCAGCCGATCCAGATCGAAAGCGACGCGTTGGAAATTCGCGAGCAGGAGAAGAAGGCTTTCTTCACCGGCAATGTCAAAGTCGTGCAGGGCGCGACCACATTGCAGGCGGGCGCGATGACGGTTTTTTATCGCGGTGAAGGCACAAGCGTCACCCAGGGCAATGCCGACATCGAAAAGATCGATGTGATGGAAAAGGTCTTCCTGTCGTCGGGCACACAGCAGGCAACGGCGGACAAGGGCTTCTTCGACATGACGAAGCAGGTTTTCGTTCTGGAAGGTGACCGCGTTGTGCTGTCGGAAGGCCAGAATGTTTTCGTGGGCTGCAAGCTGACCGTCCAGATGACCTCTGGCCAAGCCAAGCTCGACAGCTGTGGCGGACGGGTACAGATCCAGCTCGACCCTAAATCGCAGAAAAAGCAGTGACGGGATCGGTCTGAACGTGCAAATCCCATTTTTTTCGAAGAAGGCCGGCAGCCCGGCGGACGCGGCTGCGGCCAGCCCCGTGCTGAAGGGCGACAAGTCGCGCTACGAAGGCACGTTGATTGCCCACGGGCTGACCAAGACCTACAATACGCGTCGCGTCGTCAATGGCGCATCCCTCGTGGTTCGCCGGGGTGAGGCCGTCGGCCTGCTTGGCCCGAACGGGGCTGGCAAGACAACCTGCTTCTACATGATCACCGGCCTGGTTCCGGTTGATGCCGGCACGATCACGATCAATGGCAACGACGTCACGTCCATGCCGATGTATCGACGTGCGCGCCTCGGCGTGGGCTATCTGCCGCAGGAAGCGTCGATCTTCCGCGGCCTGTCGGTCGAGGACAATATCCGGGCCGTGCTCGAAGTGCATGAAAGCGATCGCCGCAAGCGTGAAGCCAAGCTCGATGAACTGTTGCACGAATTCCACATCGAGAAATTGCGCAAATCAGCAGCTGTCGCCTTGTCCGGCGGCGAGCGCCGTCGTCTCGAGATCGCACGTGCGCTGGCCACCGATCCAACTTTCATGCTGCTCGACGAGCCGTTTGCCGGGGTCGATCCGATTTCCGTCTCCGACATCCAAAATCTGGTGCGGCACTTGACGGCACGCGGCATTGGCGTTTTGATCACGGACCATAACGTCCGCGAGACATTGGGACTGATCGATCGGGCCTATATCATTCATGCCGGCGAAGTGCTGACCCACGGACGGGCGAACGATATCGTCAACAATGCCGATGTTCGTCGTCTCTATCTCGGCGACAAGTTCAGCCTTTAAGGGCCTCCGGACCAATAAAACTCCTCCGCATCCCCTCCTGCGACTTGACCAAACTGAAATAAAAAGCAATTTTTGGGCCAAGTGGATTTTGCCCGTCATGAAAGACGGGAATTATCGGGGGATGTAGGGGAGTCTAGCGTCGATCATGGCCTTATCCGCCAATCTTTTCCTGCGACAAAGCCAGTCATTGGTGATGACACCGCAGCTGATGCAATCGATTCAGCTGCTGCAGATGACGCATATCGAACTGATGCAGTTCATCTCCCAGGAAATCGAACGCAACCCGCTGCTTGAAATGGTGGCAGATGATGGCGATTTGGGCGGCGACAGTGCCGATCCGACGGACAGGCCACCGCCGATCTCCGCAGAGACACATCATGCCAATGACGACGCGCCCGCCGCGCCCTCACTCGACAGTGACTGGTATGAGGAAAATGGCAATGCCAGCCTGAACGACCGGCTGGATGCCAATTTCGACAATGCATTTTCCGATGAAGGTTCCGCGGTGCGACCCGATGCGCCGGAACTGCTCAGCCAATGGAAGTCGATGCCGGGCAATTCCGGCGAGACGGGCGAGGGTTTCGACCTTGACGACTTCGTCGCCGGGCAGATCAGCCTGCGCGATCACCTGAACCAGCAAATTCCGTTTGCGCTCAACAACGATGCCGATCGGCTGATTGCCGCCATTCTGGTCGATCATCTCGATGAAGCCGGCTATCTGCGCGCCGATCTCGGCGAAGTGTCATCGCGGCTGGGACGCGACCGGCATGCGATAGAGCTGGTGCTGGAAACCCTGCAGACACTGGAGCCGGCCGGCGTCTTCGCCCGGACGCTGAGTGAATGCCTGGCCATACAGCTTCGTCAGCGCGATCGGTACGATCCGGCGATGGCAGGCCTGGTCGAGAACCTCGAGCTTCTCGCGAAACGCGATTTCAACACACTGAAAAAGATCTGCGGCGTCGACGAGGAAGATCTCATCGATATGCTGGCCGAGATCCGCAAACTAAACCCCAAGCCTGGCAGCAATTTCGAACACAGCGCAACGGAATCGGTGACGCCGGACATCGTCGTGCGACCTGATCCGCTTGGCGGCTGGAAGGTCGAACTCAATCCGGACGCCCTGCCCCGCGTGCTGGTCAACCAGAACTACATGGCAGCGGTCGGTCGACAGGGCGGCACCAAGGATAGCGGTGATCAAGCCTTCATGTCGGAATGCCTGCAGAGCGCCAACTGGCTGACACGCAGCCTCGACCAGCGCGCCAAGACGATCATGAAGGTGGCCGTGGAAATTGTGCGGCAGCAGTCGGCCTTTCTCGAGCAAGGCGTCGACCATCTCAGGCCACTCAACCTCAAGATCGTTGCCGATGCGATCAAGATGCATGAATCAACCGTGAGCCGCGTCACGACAAACAAATACATGATGACGCCGCGCGGTCTCTTCGAGTTGAAGTATTTCTTCAGCGTCTCGATCGCGTCTGCCGAGGGCGGTGATACCCACTCCGCCGAAGCGGTGCGCCATCGCATTCGCATGATGATCGCGCAGGAAAGTACAGAAGCCGTCCTGTCCGATGACGACATTGTGTGCACCCTGAAATCGAGCGGCGTCGACCTGGCCCGGCGAACCGTGGCAAAATATCGCGAGTCGATGAATATCCCCTCCTCCGTGCAGCGACGCAGGGAGAAGCGCGCCATGGCCAAAGTGCCTGCAATCTAGGGTCTTCACCGCGCGAAACTTACCTGAATCTTAACAGTGCATTGACTTTCGACGGGATGAAAGCTAGAAGCCCGCCGCAATCGAACGCGCATACTCTTGCTTGAAACTTATCCCCAGCACACGTCCATCGAACGAGGCATCAGATTCATTGGTTCGCTCGAAAAGCTTGGACGCGGACGTGGCTTGGCGTAAAATGGTCTCTGCAAATCGACGATAGATTTGCAAACCAACGATAAGAAGGGAAACTCCATGAGTGTGCGTGTATCCGGCAAGCAAATGGAAATCGGCGAGTCGTTCCGGCAGCGGATCGAACAGCGGATCGAAGATGCGGTGACCAAATACTTCGACGGAGGGTATTCGAGCCAGATCGTCGTGACGAAGTCGCAATCGCGGTATGCCGCAGATTGCCTCGTTCATCTCGACGCAGGCGCTAACCTTCATGCCGCTGGCGAGGCAAATGATCCTCAAGTGGCTTTCGACACGGCGTTTGAGCGTATTGAAAAGCGCCTTAGACGCTATAAGCGCAGGTTGAAGGATCACCATGCGGTCGGCGTTGCCGGCACATCGATTGAAGTTGCCTATACCGTCATGGATTCATTTCCGGACGAGCACGAAGACGAGGTGCCGGAAGATTATGCACCCACGATCGTTGCAGAAAGCACCAAAAAGCTGAGGACGATGTCGGTCGCCTCGGCCGTCATGGCGCTGGATATGACTGACGAGCCTGTTCTCCTGTTCAGAAGTCCGGGAACAGAAGAAGTAAACATCGTATACCGTCGCAATGATGGTAATATCGGGTGGATCGATTCCGCCAACATCAAAGGCTGAAGAAGCACAACGGCGGGCAAATTCCATTCTGGCACTCGCCCGCCGCTCGTCTCTCCGGCATGAAGGAAGTTGATATGGCCTTGGCAGATTTGCTGCAACAGGATGCTGTCGTACCCGCCCTCAGGGTGAATTCGAAGAAGCAACTGCTTCAGGAACTTGCGGCAAAAGCCTCGAAGTTGACCAATATTCCCGAACGGGAAATATTTGATGTCATCCTGCAGCGCGAGCGCCTCGGCTCCACCGGGGTCGGCAATGGAATTGCCATTCCGCATGGCAAGCTCAACCGAATTACACAGATTACCGGCGTCTTCGCCCGGCTCGAAACGCCGGTGGATTTTGAGGCGCTGGACGATCAGCCCGTCGATCTGGTGTTTCTGCTGCTTGCCCCGGAAGGTGCCGGCGCGGATCATCTCAAGGCCTTGTCCCGCATTGCCCGTGTCCTGCGCGACCAAGACCTCGTGGCCAAGCTGCGCGCAACCGATTCCGCTTCGGCGATCTTCACCTTCCTCAATCAGGAACATGCGTCCAACGCCGCCTGAAGCAATCTGTCACGGACATAAAAAAAGCGCCCGCGATGGGCGCTTTTTTTTGTTTCATGCATGGCTTGAGGCTCAGGCCTTGCCGGCAGCGTCTGCCGTTGCGTCGATCTTTGGGCCGCCCTTGGCGACACCGACCATGGCCGGGCGCAGCACGCGCTCGCCGATGGCGTAACCGGCCTGGACGACCTGGACGACGGTGCTGTTGGGCACATCCGGGTTCGGCACTTCAAACATCGCCTGATGGAAATTGGGGTCGAATTTCTGACCGACCGGCTCGATCTTGCGGATGCCATGACGCTCCATCGTCGCCAGCATGCCACGCTCGGTCATTTCCACACCCTCGATCAGAGCGGCCAGACCGGCGTCTGCCGTCGTGCGGGCTTCCTCCGGCAGGGCTTCAATCGCGCGGCGCAGATTGTCCGAAACCGACAACATGTCGCGCGCAAAGCCAGTGACGGCATAGGACTTGGCGTCCTTGATCTCGCGATCCGTCCGGCGGCGAAGATTGTCCATTTCGGCGGCCAGACGCAGGAAGCGATCCCGCAAATCCGCATTTTCTGCCTTCAGAGCATCCAATGGATCCACGTCCGGTTCGTTTTCGACGATGATCTGCTCTTCTGCTGCATCGGGCATGGTCGCCTCGGCAGCCGCCGTGTCAGGTCCATTCTTGTTGGTCTCATCGGTCATGACGGTCTCCGAATTATTGTCATTGTTCGAATTCTGAGTTTCGAATTTGTGCCCGATATCAGGGTTTGTCGCGCAAAAATCAAGGCGTGGAGGGGAAAGAAGCGCTTATCGGCCGGAACGCGCCAGACGCGCCATGAGCTGGGCGGTGTAATCGACCATCGGCACGATGCGGGAATAATTGAGCCTTGTCGGGCCAATCACCCCCACGGCACCAACGATGCGATCCTCGCCATCGCGATAGGGTGCCACGATCAGCGACGACCCGGACAGCGAGAAAAGCTTGTTTTCCGAACCGATGAAGATGCGCACGCCCGGTCCGGTTTCGGCAAGATCGAGGATCTCGATCAGGCTTTCCTTGCGCTCCAGATCGTCAAAAAGCAGGCGCAGCCGATCCACGTCTTCGGAACCCGCAAGCCCCTCGAGCAGATTGGCGCGTCCGCGCACGATCAGTCGCGTCGGCTTCTGATCGCCAAGACCGCCTGACCAGACGGCCAGACCGCGCTCCACCAGATCCTGCGACAGGGCATCCAGCTCGCCGGCAACCTGCGTCTTCAGCTTTTCCAGCTGGCCACGCAGCTCCGACAGGGTCTGGCCGGCGAGATTGGCATTGAGGAAATTCGCAGCTTCGGTCAACTGCGAAGCGGTGATGCCGGCTGGAAGTTCAATGATGCGGTTCTCGACCTGGTTATGCTCACCCACCAGAACAGCCAGCGCCTTGGTCGGCTCCAGCCGAATGAACTCGACATGCTTCAACACCGGATCATTCTTGGACGAGATCACCAGGCCCGCGCCACGCGACAGGCCCGACAGCATGCGGCTTGCCTCGGTCAGCATGGTTTCAATCGGCTGATCCGCGCTGGGCGGCCGGATCTGGCGCTCGATCGTGCCGCGCTCTTCTTCGGAGAGATCGCCCACCTGCATGAAGGCGTCGACGAAGAAGCGCAGGCCAAGCTGGGTCGGCAGGCGACCAGCACTGATATGCGGCGCATAGATCAGGCCGAGGCCTTCAAGATCGCTCATCACATTGCGCACGGAGGCCGGTGACAAGGACATCGGCAGCAGGCGTGACAGGTTGCGCGAGCCGAGCGGATCACCGGAATCGAGATAGGTCTCGACAATACGCCGAAAGACCTCCCTGGAGCGGTCGTCCAGCGAGGAGGAAACGTCGGTGACTGTATGCGTCGGTGCAACCATTATCGGAGCAAGCACTGTGTGCAGTGTTTCATGAAAGGAAATATAGTCACTCTGCCCTCGATCACAAAGGCCAAATTCCGCAAGGCGACATGGCTATTGCGCAGGATCCCGGTTTTTCATTGCAAAAGCCCGGGGCAAAACCAGATCCACCCGGCACCAGTCGACAGAACTGTTTCCATTTGGCCGGGAAAGGCTCTAGAAGGCGTCAGACAATCTAGGAGATCGCAATGCGGCCATCAGGCAGAAAAACCGACCAAATGCGCAAGGTTTCGTTCGAGCGCAATTTTTCCAAGCATGCGGAAGGCTCCTGCCTCGTCAAGTTCGGCGACACCCATGTTCTGTGCACGGCAAGCCTTGAAGAAAAGACGCCGCCATGGCTGCGCAATTCCGGCAAGGGCTGGGTGACTGCGGAATACGGCATGCTGCCGCGCGCGACCGGTGACCGGATGAAGCGTGAAGCCGCCTCTGGCAAGCAAAGTGGCCGCACGCAGGAAATCCAGCGCCTGATCGGTCGCTCGCTGCGCGCCATCGTCGATCTCGAAGCGCTGGGCGAACGCCAGATTTCGATCGACTGCGATGTCATCCAGGCTGACGGCGGCACACGTACCGCATCGATCACCGGTGCCTTCATCGCGCTCCACGACTGCCTGAAGTGGATGGAAACCCGCAACATGATCAAGGTCGAGAAGGTGCTGAAGGACCATATCGCGGCGATTTCATGCGGGATCTTTGCCAGCCAGCCGGTGATCGATCTCGATTATCTGGAAGATTCGGCTGCGGAAACGGATGCAAACTTCGTCATGACCGGTTCCGGCGGGATCGTCGAAATCCAGGGCACGGCCGAAGGCAAGCCGTTCAGCCAGGACGAGTTCCTCACCCTGCTCGGCCTTGCCCGCAATGGTATCGACGAATTGGTCGCGCTGCAGAAGCAGGCGCTCGCTTAAAACCGCAAGACAGGAAAGGTTCGGCAGGTGTCTCAATCCTTGCAAGGCGTGCTGGAGGCGGCGCTCTATGCCAGCGACCTCGACGCGGCCGAGCAATTTTACGAAACCGTCCTGGGGCTCGAAAAAATCGCGCGCCAGGGCAATCGCCATATCTTCTTCCGCTGTGGCCAGACGATCCTCTTGATCTTCAACCCGACGGAAACGCTGCAACCACCGCCCGCTGGCGCCTTGCCTGTGCCAAGTCATGGCGCAACAGGAGCAGGTCACCTGTGCTTCAAAGTGCCCGGGGAAGAGATTGCAGGCGTTTTGGCGCGATTGCAGCAGGCCGGCGTTAAGATCGAATCCGATTTTCGCTGGCCAAGTGGCGCCCGTTCGATCTATTTCCGCGATCCTGCGGGCAATAGCCTGGAATGCGCCGAACCGAAACTCTGGAATCTGGACTGATCACTTATGCGCAAGCTCGACACCCGCACCATCGTCGTGGCCAGCCACAATGCCGGCAAGATCGCGGAAATCGCCGATCTGATCGGCCCTTTCGGCTTTTCCGCCCAGTCTGCGGCCGAACTGAAATTTGCAGAACCCGACGAAACGGGCACGACATTCGAGGAAAATGCCGCAATCAAGGCGCTGGCGTCTGCCAAGGCTTCCGGCCTGCCGTCGCTGTCGGATGACAGCGGCCTTGTCATCGACGCGCTCGATGGTGCGCCTGGCGTCTACACCGCCAACTGGGCCGAACGCGAAGATGGCAGCCGCGATTTTGCCATGGCCATGCAAAAGGTGGAGACAGCGCTTGCGGAACGTGGCGCGGCTGATCCGTCGCAGCGCAGCGCCCGCTTTGTCAGTGTTCTGTGCCTGGCCTGGCCGGACGGTCATAGCGAATTCTTCCGCGGCGAGATCGAGGGCGTCGTTGCTTGGCCACCGCGCGGCAGCGCCGGTTTCGGCTATGATCCGATCTTCCAGCCGGAAGGTCACACGCGCACCTTCGGCGAAATGTCGGCTGATGAAAAACACGGATGGAAGCCCGGCGATCCGCAGGCGCTATCGCATCGTGCGCGCGCCTTCAAGCTTTTCGTTGAAACCTGCCTGGAGGCCTGACCTGCTCATGACCGAAGCCTTCACGCTTCTGCCCGACACCGGCGAACCGGGCTTCGGCATCTATGTGCATTGGCCGTTCTGCGCGGCCAAATGCCCCTATTGCGACTTCAACAGCCATGTCCGGCATCAGCCGGTGGATCAGGCCCGCTTTGTTTCTGCATTCCTGCAGGAGATGAAGGCGATGCGCGAGCTTTCAGGCCCAAAGACCGTGACCAGCATCTTCATGGGTGGCGGCACGCCGTCGCTGATGGAACCATCGACGGTTGCAGCGATCCTGGACGGCATTGCCGGCGCCTGGCATGTGCCTAACGGCATCGAAGTGACGATGGAGGCCAATCCGTCCAGCGTCGAGGCCACACGTTTCCGCGGCTACCGCGCAGCCGGCGTCAATCGCGTGTCGCTCGGCGTCCAGGCGCTCAATGACGCAGACCCGAAATTCCTCGGCCGCCTGCATGACGTCGAAGACGCACTGCGCGCCATCCGTCTGGCCCGCGAGATCTTCCCACGCATGTCGTTCGACCTGATCTATGCCCGTCCGAAGCAGACGGTCGAGGCCTGGGAGCGTGAGCTGAAGGAAGCCATGTCCTATGCCGTCGATCATCTGTCGCTCTACCAGCTGACCATCGAGGAAGGCACCGCCTTTTTCGGCCTGCACAAGGCCGGCAAGCTGATCGTGCCGGACGAAGAACATGCGGCTGTGCTCTATGAGGCGACGCAAGAGATCACTGAACGCGAAGGCATGCCCGCCTATGAAGTGTCGAACCATGCCCGTCCGGGCGCCGAAAGCCGCCACAACCTGACCTATTGGCGTTATGGCGATTATGCCGGCATCGGCCCCGGCGCGCATGGCCGCTTGACCCGTGGGCGCTCGAAGATCGCGACGGCGACCGAAAAACACCCAGAAACCTGGCTCACGGCCGTCGAGCGCCAAGGCCATGGCATGATCGACCAGGAACTGCTCGACAACGAGGCCCAGGCCGACGAATTGCTGCTGATGGGCTTGCGGCTGCGCGAAGGGGTGGATCTCGCCCGCTGGCAGCAGCTCTCCGGCCGCGATCCCGATCCCGCACGCGAGCAGTTTTTATTGGAACAAGGGTTCATCGAGCGGCTTGGCAATTC
>ERZ1034389.114-NODE-114-length-21560-cov-47.504720_pt1 | contig 21560 bp, 21 predicted proteins | sample MGYA00520611_ERZ1034389 | MGnify/ENA primary metagenome ERZ1034389 (study PRJEB33736, sample SAMEA104288470) | Azolla filiculoides | biome: Urban; feature: water surface; material: ditch water | place: Netherlands | collected 2014 ... | reverse complement strand
TTCCTTTTGGTCGTCCTCTTCCCCGTTTATCTTGAGGTTTTTTCCTGGGCTTGGTGAGCCACTACTGTTTTCTAAATCGCTCTTGATTATCTGTTCTATCTGAATTGGAAATGACTGTCTTTTTTCCACACTTACTAATGAGAATGTAAAGAAACATAGTCCTGATACTGGTTTGCTTAATAGACTAGATTAGAATCTATCTAACCCATATGTTTTTTTACCTGCTTTAGTGATTACTACCTCGTCTCCTGCCAGCAAATAAACATCATTTGGGCAAAACAAATGCCGAGGAAAAAATACCCAAAACACTGTTGCCCAAGGTATGACTGTGTGAAAGAATCTCCTCACTGTGCGATAACTACCTCCCATAGCTGCCCAACGGGAGATTCCCAACATCGTTACTCGTCCGTTCATGGCTCACATGGCCACCATGATCCTGCTCAACTGCCGCATCGTCGTCACTTTTATCTCTGGTAGCAGGCATTGCAATAGTGTTAGTATGTCGAACATGAGCTGTGTGTGGCTTTCGAGTTGTTATTTTGGAAGACTATAACTCTACTATATCAGCCCTCTCTCTTCATACTCTTTTTTTTGGCTAAGGTATTGTTTATAAAATATAAAAAGTTATTTTTTGGTGCAACCTGAATCATGACTTCATCATTACTTCATAATAGAAATGCTATTATTCCCCCTCAAGGTAGAGTCAAAACTGGCACTTCTTCCCATAGACTATAAAAGCTCTTAGATGTAGTATTTTGTAGCTGGGAATGTTAATGTTGTCCTGTGAGTCTTTTTCCTTGCGCGTTCTATTAGTTGATGATCATGAGCTAACTCGCTTAAGCTTACAACTAGTTTTTTCTTGCCAAGAAAATATCCAAGTCGTAGGTTTAGCTAGTAATGGTCAAGAAGCCATAGAAATGGTCAAAAGTTCCCAGCCTGATGTCATTGTTTTGGATTTACATATGCCAGTTATGGATGGTTGGTGTGCATCACGTTATATTAAATCCATATCTCCCAATACTCAGATCTTGGCTTATTCTTCAATAGAGGATCATTATTTACAGCAGACCAAAGCAATGCATAATTTTGATGACGTTTGCAAAAAAGATGCTCCCACAAATGAACTTATTGCTTTAGTTAGACAACTAGGCCAACGTGCTGCCAACAATTCATCTGTAGGATGAGAAATTATCCACTTTGAATTTTTGACAGTATTTTAGATTTTAGATTGAGTTTTAGTGCTGATTATTGAATTATTACTGTATATTTTTATTGACTTGAATCACCCAGCTATATCTATATTCTGGGTGAAAGGAAATTTACATCACAGCAAATATCGTCAGCTTAACAGCAAAATTACGGTTTGCCGACGTAATTTTTAGCTCATAATTTGAACGGCTTACTATCTGCTTGGGGAATTATGCGTTTAAATTCGTCAATTAAATCATCTAATTCTTCCAAAGCTTGATTGACATCAACTCTCAACGTTCCCAGGTTTGGTTGTTCCAGTAGACTCAGCAAGTAGTCACGCTTGGTTTGTACTGATGAAATTCTTTCTTTGATGGTTTGTAGTTCCATTGTTGTATTCCCAATCTTTAACTATCTTCAATTAAAGTTAACGCAAAATGGGCTCAGGCTGATAGCGCATCTTGGCATAAGCCATTGATAATAAAACTAAGATGTTAAGAACTTATACTCACCTCAGATCATGCTAGGCAAGATTTCTTTGGGAACACTCGGTTTAACTGTCGGTGGCATATTAATCATAGTCGGTTTTATCGCCTATGCTGTGGAGAACGCTACTCTCAACCTCGTGGGATTTTTCTATGGCTTTCCTCTTTTCTTGGGAGGTTTAGCACTCAAGGCCAATGAACTCAAGCCTATACCCTTTAGTCAAAGGACCACACCATCAATATTGGATCTCAGAAAACAGCAAGCGACTGTAACTCAAAACAAAATCCGCACGGACATTACACGCTTTTGCTATGGTCAGGAAGCACATTTAGATCGGGCGCTTGCTTATCTGGGTTTGAGTCCTAGCGATGAAAAAAGACCCATAGTAACTGGGTTAAGAGAAACAGAACTTAATGGTGCTTATTCCTTAATTTTAGAATTTGATTCCCCTCTAATTCCCATAGATATTTGGCAGCAAAAACATGCAAAAATGACTAAATATTTTGCTCCTAATGTTGAAGTAAAAATTACACAGCCCGCTGAAAATAGAATTGAACTGGAGTTAATTAAAACTCAATAGGAATTTCTAGTGATTGATGATTGGTAATTGGTAATTGGTAATTGGAGAAGAGAAAAAACCATTACCCATTACCCAATTCTTTATTTTTCTAACCGCACTGCATACCACTGTAGATATTTACCAGGTCCCACATCTAAGTCACAACTGCTATCAACTAAATATTGTGCTTGTTCTGATACTAATTTAAGTTTCTGCACATCAGGAGGCAAGTCATCAAATGGCAGTTGCTGTAAAACATTTTCCAATTTTTCTAATAACTCTGATAATGTCAAAAATTGTTCTGTTTGGTTTGTTTCTAGAACAAGAAAGTGATCCTGTTGATACATTAATAGATTTGGCATTTTTCAATCCATTTATTAAAGGACAATTAAATTTACTTGTGTGCTGGAAGTCAGAAATCAGGAATCAGGGGAAGAATCAGAACTGACAACTGACCTAATTAAGATGGATAAACTGGTAAAGTAAAATGAAACCATGCTCCACCGTGAGGTCCAGAGTCTACCCAAATTTGACCATAGTGTGCTCTGACAATGCGTTGACATAAAGCCAGGCCAATTCCGTAACCATCTGTTCCTTCATCTCGTTGTAGACGGAAATGATTTTCAAAGATGCGATCGCGGTTTTCCTGAGGAATACCAGGTCCAGTATCACCAATGGTAAATTGGACTTTTTGGGTAGTACGGTGCAGTGCAGCCAAACTGATGATGCCGTCACCAGGTGTATATTTAATAGCATTATCTAAAAGATTTACCAAGACTTGGCGAATGCGTTCTGGATCTGCATATACACGGGGTAAATCATTGGGAATATCTGTTTCTATTTTTTGTGATTTAGCAATGTAGCGATCGCGCAATTCTTCCAAAACCTCCAAACTAAGTTTACCTAATTCCAGCTTTTGCGGAACAATGGGAAACTCCGTGTCATGACCACGACCAACTTGTAACAAGTCAGCTATCATTCGATCAATTATTCGCGTTTGATTCCGGGCTTGTTTTAATAATTGGGCTGTCATCGCTGGTTTGAGGCGCTGAAATTCTCCCACTTCTACATTGTAGTTAGATTGCAGAGTTTCTATAGCTATAGCCGTAGCTGTCAAAGGATTGCGGAGGTCATGTGCTAACATTGACATCACTCGATCTTTAAATTGTAGCTGTTCTTGAAGTTTCTCTTTTTCCTGCTTCAAGTGAAAAATTTCATCCGAAAGCCTAATCAACTCGGCAGAAACAGCTACAGAACGGATTGTAGACTGAGGAGATGTTCCCCGCCCATCCTCTTCTATACGTTCTTGCAAATCTTCCTGTAACTTTAAGAAAGCATCTACAGCCGTTTGCCATCGAGGCCACCAGTTTTTCAATTCGGCTATGATATTACTGCCAGCTAGAGTTTGCTGGGGTTCAGGATGAATTTTGATTAAAGCAGGCGTGGCTATTAATTTAAAATGTTCCGCCAAATATGGTTGTTGCCCAACATCAATCATTTGAAGTTCAAAACTATACTGAGCCTCTAATTCTTTTAAATACGCGCGTATTCGCTGTACCTGTTGGCGGGACTTTGGCCGTCCATCGACAAACAACAGCAGCTGGAGTGGGGCTTCAGAATAGATCGGCTGATCCTGGGAAACTTTCATGTAATCGTGTTTCAACACTGGTAACAACCTGGCAACGCTTTCTTTGAAACTAAGAGTATGGCTTGCGCCTCTCTCCGCAGTTCAGGAATTTAGGAGTGAAAAAAGAATAAACCCTTAAGCATCAACATCAAAAGCCATTGAATTAGTTTCTCCAATCTGCAACGGAGGCGAGAGTATTACCCGTTACCCACTTTGCAGAAAGTAAAAGAAACTGACAGTTCTTGATAGTTGTTGTTTTCTTCCAATTTAATATCTATTTTAGATTTTCATCCTCCTATTCTGATCTGCATTTCTGAAATGAAAAAAATCTTTTTGGGACTTTTGGTCCCTTTTCCACTAATTTCCACCCCTAGCTTCACCTCAGCTATGGAATATAAGTCTCCATTTCCACTAAGTCAAAATTCGGCTTCAGCACAAGAAACCGATAGATTTCATACCATGGTAACGAGGCTAGTACAGCAGCAGATTTATTTAATTGCGCGACTTGAGTAAGCACTTAGCAACCCAGACCCCAAAAAAATTAGAGCCGTTCGGGGGCAATTAACTATTAATACTTATTCTGTAGAAAGTTTTCTCAAACGTCAGTACCCAAATCCCAAAACTTTGTGTACTGCAAAAGGAGAGGTTTATCAACAGTCTTCTTTACCTGTGCAGTTAACTGAGTCCCAATCACAAATTTACTGCTCTTTGTACACTTCTAACCAGGAATTATTGAAGTTATCCCCGATTATAGATCACTTATTGTCTCGACGAGGTTAGTTAGCCTTGGTTAGACCTCTACCTTTAGTTTCTGGACAATGAAAGTGAGATCCGGTACTTTCCGTTCCACCAATTCAGCGTCCTGATCTTGGAAAAGTGGCCACACCTTTTATCAGTAGACAACCAAATATCACTTCATACTATGTAGCACCCATCCAACTAGCTATTGGTGTACCAGAAGAGATTATTTTTACTCTCAAAACTGCTGATCAAATGTTGAAAGCAGTCCAACTAGCATTTTCCCAAAATACTAAATTTATCAATCCTCAAACAGACGCAGCCATACTTGAGCGATTTGCTTACGACATTGATCCCTAAGAAAAACAAATCTATACTCAGTTTTCAGCATTGCCTTACACGGGAATTTTTCGAAAATACCTGATTCAACCTACCGTCATTAGCCTAATACTCTCCAAAATAGATTACTACCAAGTGTTAGTAAGCGTTATCCTTTTCCTGTTGTGGGTGAGGTTAAAGGTGATTTAACTCCCAGTTAAGCACTAAAAATGATTGGTGATAAGTTTCAATTAAGCCATCGAGGAATAGATTATGGCTTCATGATAGATGTGGGTGAAAGATACCCTTAGAAAAATTGGAAGGTCGGTTACAAGGCGTTTCTACACCTACTGGAGATTTTTCCCGTAATTACCAGGCGCCAAAATAGTTAAAAGCCTTACAAATAGACAGACTGGAGATTTTTAACTGGTCAAGATTAGAACTGGTCACAAAATCCAATATTGTTGGCGGGTCTAAAAGCTAAGTTCAATCATACCTAATATTAGTGGGGATTTAGTGCGAGCGCACCAATTCCAACTCCCAAAAATAATCTTAAATCCTCAACCCATTTCCGCACAATATAGCCGTATTAAGCAGCAATTAGGACAAATGATAGTGCGTAGCCGTCCAGATGGCAGCTACACCATTCTGTGGTGAGTCCTCAACCAATTACCAGCACCAGAAATTGAAGATTTAGACAAAAAATATGTGCAGTAGGGGAGAAGAGGGACAGAGGGGCATGGCAACTGATAACTGATAACTGAAATGCTAGGGTAGGAAATGAAACTAGATTTATAATTTCCTGTGTTGTCTTCTAAACGTCCAGCTATCTTTCTGAGTATGGCTGTTTTATTATCTTCCTTAACAGCCTGTTCTAACAGTCCTGCATCCAAAAATTTGGAACAGTCTTTAGCAGCAGATCCCCTGCTGCAAAATAACCCTACAGTTTTCGGACAAGCTAAGAATAAAGAAATCTCAACCACACCTACAGTTCAGTTACCTACAGATTTTCCTCAAGAAGTTCCTATATATCCCAATGCTACATTACAAGAAGTCAAACCTGCTAACAACTCAGAAAACTCAGAACCAAAAACTATAACTCGCTGGCAAAGTTCTGACCCCACCAATTTTATCACTAGCTTTTACCGAAGTCAGTTTCAAAACCAAAACTGGCAGATTTTACAACAACCAAAAGATGATACGGAAGGTATTTTTGAAGTAAAGCAAAATAATTTACTTTTAAAAGTAACAATTCGACCAAAATCAGTTACTAACGTGACACCCAATCAAGCTCAAACTACAACTGAATTATTAATTGAATACTTAGCTAATGAAATTGCCATCAATCAACCTACCATTAATCAACCTGATTTAAATCAAAATTCAAATCCAAACTCCAGTGAAGTTGCCCAACCACCTAATCCACAGTTTATTGGACCTATCATACCCAATGCAAATGTAGTCCAACAACCAGTTATCCCAAAAAACACATCTGAACCTCAAGAATTTAGTGACCTAAATCAAGCACCAGCAGAATGGCGAAAACAGATTCAAGATTTGGCAACATTGGGTGTATTGTCAATAGAACCAGAGCAAACTCAACCCAACTCTAATTCTAGAAATAACCAATTCCAACCTAATAAAATCATTACCCGCAGAGAATATGCTCGTTGGCTAGTTGCTGCTAATAATACCATGTATGCTAATAATCCTGGTAAACAAATTCGTCTAGCATCAGGAAATGATCAACCTGCTTTTAGAGATGTTTTACCTAAAGATCCTGATTTTCTCACAGTTCAAGGATTAGCAGAAGCAGGATTAATTCCCAGTTCTTTATCTGGAGATACGACAGCAGTTTTATTTCGTCCTGATGCACCCCTAACAAGAGAACAATTGTTATTGTGGAAAGTCCCATTAGATACTCGTCAAGCCTTACCTGCTGCTAACTTAGAAGCCGTCAAGCAAACCTGGGGTTTCCAAGATACAGAAAAAATTGACCCTAAAGCACTAAGAGCAATTTTGGCTGATTTCCAAGGTGCTCAACAATCAAATATTCGTCGGGTGTTTGGGTATACAACATTATTTCAACCCAAAAAAGCTGTAACTCGTGCTGAAGCTGGTGCGGCTTTGTCATATTTCGGTATTCAGAGTGAGGGAATTTCAGCAACCGAGGCTTTGAAATTAAAGGTGTAAAAACAAACTATACCAAGCGGTTATAAACGTGTCCTCACGACTGTGAATTGCTGGATAAAAAATGTCAAACAGACTATTTTCGACTACAAGTTTTTGATATCTACAGCTTGATGCGGCTTGCAATTTAATAATGTACCAATCGAAATAAGGCTAAACTTTTGCGTTAGCAGCTTAGGGACTGTTGGGTCTGGGGGGGTTCGGTGTAACAGGAGTTATTAAACGTCAACAAAAGACTCTTAATTCAACAAATCTGGTTCTTGCTGCACAATCATCTCGTACAACGCTTGAAAGCTAAACCAACCCAATTCATGAGAACTTACCTGAGAGTGGGTTAAGCTTGCATACTCTGGTTGGATAGGATCGCGTTTCCCTGCAGCTTCAGGTAGTAATTGTGCTTGACAAGAACGCTCCATTGTAATGAACCACCAAGCTGCCTCATCAACTGTTTTCCCTACTGTGAGTAAGCCGTGGTTCTGGAGAATAATGGCTTTGTTTTTACCTAACGTTTGGGAAATACGTTCACCTTCTTTTGGGTCGAGAACGACACCTGTGTAGTCTGCAAATAGGCTGTGGTCTTGCTAGAAAGCGCAAGCATCTTGGGTAATGGGATCAAGGAGACGACCAAGGGTAGACCAACTTTTTCCGTACCATAGAATGGGTATGGGCAGTAGCTATTACATCAGTACGGGCGGTATGAACTTGAGAATGAATAGCAAAAGCTGCCCGATTTACTGGGCTATCACCATAAATTACTTCACCATTCTGGTTAACTAAAATCAGGTTGCTAACTCGAATTAAACCAAAATGGACACCAAGGGTATTAACCCGAAAGTGTTCTGGGTTTTCTGGATCGTGGGCAGTAATGTGACCAGCAATACCTTCCTCAGAACCAAACCGGGAAAATAGACGGCATACTGCTGCTAGACACTGCTGAAGATATAGCCGTTATTCTGCAACAGAATTACAGGTTGGTATTTGGAGAATATTTTTCCTTGGTTGAGATATAACTTATATATGATTCGTATGTTTAATGGAAAGTGGACTATACACAACAGAATTATGAGTCAGGTGTACAAAAGGCTTTACACGCAGCTTTGAAACTAGATAGTGTACTTCATTTATTCTGATATCTGATGTAAGTGTATATATAACTTAAGATATTAATAGCACTGATACGTCTCAAATCTACAATCATATAAATGTGGAATTACGAACAGTTATTTAATAATATTGGAGAATTAGTAATGTACCATTCGCCTAGTGGTGTAGAAACAGAAATTAACGAATTTTTGTTTTTACGATTTACAGGCTTGGGGGTTCAGGTATAGTGTGATCGCGCCGATAATATTATCGCCAAAATCCCCGGAAAAACCCACAGACCGAGCACTCGCCTCTGGTGCTGCGCCCCTGGCAATCGCTATCACTGCCCACAAACATGAAATTGGTACAATTGTGAAAAGCATCGGTGAAGCTGGTAAATTCGAAGTTTGCAAATTAGGTGATGCTTATCCTTGAATTTATGCAATACATTAGCTAAAATAAAAGCCTACAAAATTTTTGCCGATTTTACCAAAATTAAACACACATAAGCGTTTCGTTTAAAAGGCAGTGTGGAATCTCAAACCCTTATACTGCATTTAATACGTTAGGAAACCTGGAAGGAATTTTCAAGACTTATTGGTTTTGCCAAGCCTCAAGGAAATTGGAGTTAATGCTTAAAGTATCATCAACTCACCCTCCTATTTTGGCGACTTTATTGTTTATGGTAAGGGAGTTGTTGATTTACTTGGGGATAAAGAAACGATTAGCAGTATTCTCAGCTTTGGTTCGCGCCACGTTTCCCATGAATCACCCCAAAAATTTCAGGAATACTGGGATAGCTTTTAATTAATTCAAAGCCGTTTTCAACTTCTTTATAGGAATTGACTTTCACTTCTCTAAACCCTTCTTTGGGAAGAGTTCAATATCTAACTGTTAGTTCTTGATATAAATCGAAACTTCCTGTACCTTGATCCTGAAGATTAGGGTTAGCATGTTCCCTATTAATATCAAAAATAATTTCTCCAATAGGATATTGAGGGTTATTAATTATCTTCTGTTAAAAGTTTAAGGACTTGTTCTGGCATTCCTTGACTCTTATCTAAAGTAAGATGTGCATTATTGCTCATTCCAACACAAGATTGAATTATCTTTTTAACTGTGCTAGATTTTCCTGTCCTAGTCATCCCAAAAACAGCCCTTCTTTTCCCTGCAGAATCGGCAGCTTGAACATAAACTATCACATCTTCTTCTTGCTGTTGAAAACGACTACTAGAACTATAGTGAACTTTACCTATTTTGATATCTCTAGAGCCTCGAGTACTTCCATTTTCCCTATAGTTAACAATTCCTTTTAAAATATCTGCTAAAGGTTGAACAACTGAGTAATTATTTACGCTATTAGACTTTTCTAAGTCTGTAGCAAAACGAGTTTCTCCATTTTCATCAATATAAAAATAACCTAAAATTTGACGTTCTAAACCACTAAAGGAGAATTCATACCTGGTAAAAGTATCTAACTGAGATTTCTTAGGTTCTCCTGTTTTAATATCATCTTTATACTATTCAAGTATGCTACTAATTACTTCCTGATCCCTTGTTAATGTCGTTGATTGAATAACTCTGAGTTATATTGCTTCAATATCGTTTTATTTATCAAGTTTATTTTCATAAAAAGCTAATAAAAAGCAACCTTGAGGAATGGCTTTAGCTCTTTGTTTCAAAGCATCAGCTACCAAGATTCCTACTTTTGTATAACTTAATCGAAATGGAGGACCAACAAATATACTAGTTTCCCAATCATCAGTACATTTATTGCGTTTAAAAAGATCAGTTTGTGTTAATTGCTGAATGATACTCATGTGAATAATCCTTTTATCACCACACATCGCCCTTTCCCGGTAAAATTATATCAAGGAAAGCGGAGCATCCTGTGGTGACAACAAGATCAATTGCTTCACTTGACCAGAAGTAAACCACTCCGATTCTTTTGCCTTCAGCCTTTTCAGAGTTTCACAGGCAATATCAAAGCTTATACCCACACACAGCCAATATACTATAGCTACCAGATCCACCAAATTAGACCTCAGTAATAAATACTACCGCCAGTTTCAGTAGCACCAAGTAGACACATAACTGGTATTGTTAAATAAAACAAATAATTAAAGCCGATGATGGGATTTGAACCCACGGCCTGCTGATTACGAATCAGCTGCTCTACCACTGAGCCACATCGGCATATACGATTTGATATCATAGCATATTTTTACAAAAATGGTAGAACCAAATCCTAAAAATCGCCTCAACTCCAAGCAGTATGCTCAGCTCAAAGCTGAAATAACAGCCCCCTATCGTGGTTTGCGCCAATTTATATATGTTGGTATAGGTGCTTCTGGTTTTATTGGTGCATTTGTATTTTCCTTTCAAATACTTGCTGGTAGGAACATCGACAGTGCTTTACCTAACTTTACCCTGGAAGCGGGAATAGTTGGCCTGATGGTATTTCTTTATCGATGGGAACAAAGGCGGCAAAAAGGGTCTTAAAGGTTAAAAATTCCAACTTATAAAACTATGGTGGGTTAGAGCAGCATAACCCACGCTACTAAAACTCATGCAACAACCTCTTTTCCTAGGATCTGACTACTGAGCCGTTACCACATAAGGAGAAGGTGTTGGTTGCGCCCGTCCAATAGTGACAAGTGCTTGATAAACAAAAGCTGCAATTTCTGCTCTAGTAGCTTCACGATTGGGATCAAGTAATTTTACAGTGGGATAGTTAACCACTAATTGCCTGACTGTTGCAGCAGCAACAGATCCCATTGCATAATTAGGGATTTGAGCAGCATCTGTGTAAAAACTAAGAATACTTTCATTGTTGGCAGTAAGGTTTAAACCATTAGCTAGAGCAACTAAAGCCTGAACTCTAGGAATTTGTTGCTGTGGTTTAAAAGTACCATCAGGATACCCAGCCACAAATTGACTTTGGTAAGCTGATTGAATTGCTCCATAAGCCCAAAAATTGCTATTTACATCGTTAAATCGAATTGCTGTCCGTCTAGACGGTGGTGCCAAAGCTTTGGTTATAATGGTAGCAAATTGAGCGCGAGTTACAGGATCATTAGGCTTAAAAGTACCATCAGGAAAACCCGCAATAATATTTTGGGAAGCCAAAGCTTCAATGTAGGCTTTTGCCCAATAACCTGTTGGTACATCCTGAAAACCGGTAGAACCTGTAGTACCTCCACCTGTAGGAGGGTTAACAGTTGCAGCCACAAAATCTACTGCGCCAAAAATCCGCTTTTGATCAAAATCGTTGCCAATAGCAACAATCCTGTTAACCTTAGTAGAATTATTCAAGTCATAACGAGTGTTATTACGGATGAGATTACTACCAGGATTGTCATTAGTACCAAGATTGGGTAGAGCGTCAATAGTTGCGACAATACCATCGCGCCTATTATTCTGAATGACATTCTTACGCAAAATAGGTTTAGCAGATTCGGAGATAAATATACCGTCTTGGTTTTGAAGAATTTGGTTTCCTTCTACCAAGGGTGTCGAACTACCACCAATAGCCAAACCAAAACCAGTATCTTCAAATGAGTTGTTGCGTATCTCACCTTGAGCATATTTAGTTATTGAAATCCCATTACCCCGGTTTTTGATAAAAAGGTTGTTTTCAATTTTGGGATTACCTGTACCTGTAACGAAAACACCGTCTCTGATGCTGTCAGTAAAAGTATTGTTTTTGATAGTTGGACTACTTGACTCTACCCAAACAGCCGTACCTCGTTGATTAGGGTTGGTAACAGTAATACCAGCAATAGTAGTATTTTCCGCTAGGATGGTAATATCTTGTCTAGCAAAGGTACGACTGATATAATGACCACCACCGATGATGACTGTTCCTTGACCTTTGATAGATTCATTACCGACAAGTATCACTCCTAGTTTAAGCAGTAAGGGAAAAGTTTCCCCAGTATCCTTAGTATAGGTACCAGGAGCGAGTTTAATCACTGTATTTGATTTAGCCTGCGAAAGAGCGAAGGTAATAGTTTTATAGGGTGCTTCTGGGGTAATACCAGCACTAGAACTATCTTGACCGATCACAGGATTAACATAAATCACTGTTGCACTTGCTGGAATTTGTGCAATCACAGTAGGAGGAGAACCAGCATTTACTTGACTGGTTAATAGCATGGAACTACTAGCAATTACCAACAAAGCGGTTAGACTAGCGCCTAAAGATAAAGTAGAGATGTGAAAACCGCTATATTTCATTTTATTTTTGCAATGTACTTGATGACGTTACTCTCAACACCATTTGGGAGGACAGCGTTTATTTGTAAAATCAGCAGATCACAAAGTTATTTATTGAGGCTGGTACTGGGGTGTGATGTATTGGAAAAAATAAGGATTGATAAAAGGTTTTTCTTTCCTTTCCCCCTTTCCGCAAGCACCAAAAAGTATTGTATCCCGATGTCCACCAAGAACTTTTTGATCTACAGAAAATCTATGCAAAACTATACTGGATGATCAACACTTATTCAGCGAAAATTTTCATGAAAGAACAATACGGTTCAGTTAACTTGAGCCACAATGTTTAGCATGTGGGGGTGAGTTGAACTGTATTCAATAAAAAAAAGGTAATTGTATGGTTATGGTGGCATTTTATCACGGATTTGGCCTGTAGATGTCTGAGAAGTGATTTCCCATGCATTCCGCCGCCAATTGTTTACCAATTAACAACGCTCCAAAGGTTTACTGAGTTATTAATAAGCTAAAGTTTCTAATGTTTCTCGTAAATACCGTTGTAGTTGCTGTTCTAAGTGCAAGCCTTGTAACTGAGTATTACACTCTAGTTGCCAGCTTTGAAAACCGGAACTAGCAGAAATGGCATACTTAAGGTTTTGCCAAATTCGATTATCACGAGAAAGTTGGCCTGGGCTAGTAGCTGAAATTTGAGCCATAGTTCCTCATTCCTCATTTTTAACTTCCAGGGTCAAACAATTTTAGATTTTGGATTTTGGATTGATGACTTTTTTCATCTCCAAGGGATAAGACATAAACCAAACAAGCTAAATCTAACATTTTTCAAATGGGGCAGGTTGGAATCCACCCTTAGTTCTCAATTTCTGAAATCTTAGTTAATCTCTTCTAAAGAGAACGCTTATATAAGAGTAAATTCTGTCTTACTTGATCACTAAAATGAGGAATATACTCATAGCAATCTATCAAAACAACTTATTTTGTTAATTAAAAGGAAATTCTTTAACTACTGATTTAATGCCTTTTTATGTTCAAGAAGCAGATTTTTACCTATTATCTACCACTTTAGCTGATATACTAAAAACGGTTTAAAAGTGTGATTCTGAAGGTTCGCGGAGCGTCTCTAAAAGAGAAAGTGAAGTATCTCCGAGATACTGCCCTGCACTAGATTACCCATGGCTTACGCCACACTGCGCTATCAGTATGACATAAGTCCAAGTCTCACCCTTTTGCAGTATATGTTTCTGGCGAGTTATGAGTGCTGAGATTTTTTTCTTTGAAAGTTGAATGAACTAAATATTATGTCAATTCAACACTCATAAATGTACTCAGCACTCAACAGTCGGTACTCAAGACTACTTAGTTAATGTAAGAGTACGACGTTTAGTTACCATTTGGTAGGATTCGATGATGTCACCTTCAGCCCAGTCATGGAACTTATCAATACCGATACCACATTCATAACCAGAATTGACTTCGCGGACATCTTCTTTCATCCGTTTGAGGGAATCAAGAACGCCTTCGTAGACCACTTTATTGCCACGACGTACACGCACTTTGCAGTTGCGAAGCAGTTTGCCTGATTGTACATAACAACCAGCTACTGCACCACGACCAACAGGGAAGACAGCACGTACTTCTGTTTGTCCTAGAGGTTCTTCTACCAACTCTGGTTCTAATAGACCTTCCAAAGCTCCTTGGATATCTTCTAGGAGTTTGTAGATGATGTTGTATTCACGCACGTCTACACCTGCTTCATCGGCAGCTTGTCTGGCACCACTAGCGTAGGTGGTATTGAAGCCAATAATGACGGCGTTACTAGCGGCAGCTAAGTCTATATCTGTTTCTGTGATTTCTCCAGCAGTAGCCAACAACATCCGAATTTGTACTTCGTTTTGAGGGATTTGCTTGAGAGAGCTGATAATGGCTTCTACAGAACCTTGGACATCTCCTTTCAAGATCAAGTTAAGTTCTTTCAATTCGCCTTCTTGTGCTTGAGCTGATAGGGTTGTCAGTGTGACTCTTCCTTGTAACAGGCGGGATTGGCGTTGCTTGTCGGCGCGATCACTTGCGAGGGAGCGAGCTTCTTTTTCGTTCGCGAACACCTCGAAATCATCACCTGCTGCAGGTACATCACTTAAACCTAATACCTCAACAGCAAAGGATGGGCTTGCAGCTTCTACACGCTTACCTCTATCATCTACCATTGCCCGGACTTTACCAAATGCCGAGCCAGCTACTAACATATCTCCAACATGGAGAGTCCCATTTTGAATCAGCAGGGTAGCAACTGCACCCTTAGCTTTATCCAAATGGGCTTCAATAACTGTTCCCTTAGCGACGCGATTTGGATTGGCAGATAGTTCTCCTACTTCTGCTACAAGAAGAACCATTTCTAGGAGTGTATCTAGGTTTTCTCCCTTGATGGCACTCACAGGAACCATGATGGTTTCACCACCCCAATCTTCTGCGGTTAAACCATAATTGGTTAGTTCTTGTTTAACGCGCTCTGGTTGTGCGCCTTCTTTGTCAATCTTGTTAATAGCGACAACAATTGGCACACCTGCGGCTTGAGCATGGCTGATAGCTTCCACTGTTTGCGGACGCACTCCGTCATCTGCGGCAACTACCAAAATAGCAATGTCTGTCACCCTTGCGCCTCTAGCTCGCATCGCTGTGAAGGCTTCGTGACCGGGGGTATCTAGGAAAACAATCTGTTGTTGTTTGCCCTCATTTTCTAGATCCACATGGTATGCACCAATGTGTTGGGTAATACCACCAGCTTCACCAGCCGCTACTTTAGTTTTGCGAATTGAGTCGAGCAGAGTAGTTTTACCGTGGTCTACGTGACCCATAATTGTCACGACTGGTGGACGACGAATCAGGTGTTCGAGATCCGCGATGTCAATCATTTCTGTGACTTTGCGGGCTTCTGCTTCTGGTTCTGCCGTTTCAACTTCTACTTCTAATTCTTTAGCTACTAAGGTAATGGTCGGAATATCCAGGTTTTGGGTAATACTTACCGCCATGCCTTTCATAAACAGGATCTTGACGATCTCTGTATCGGCCATCACTAAGCCTTCAGCCAACTCCTGTACTGTCAAGGGTCCTGTGACGATCAGTTTTTCTGGACGCTCACGCTTGACTTCTACTTCTTGTTGACGACGGTTTTGGTCACGGTATGAACCCGATTTTTTATTTTTAGTAGTTGGTGCGTACGCAGCTAGGGTTGGTTGCTGTGGAGATCTAGTCACCTTGGGTTTAGAAGGACGAGCAATGGAAAGGCTTACTTGGACGGTGGCAGGAATTGCCAACCCATCTTCATCAAGCAAGTCGTCTTCTTCAAAATCATCATCTAGGATGGGTTTAGCTCGTTTACCTTTTGGTCCAACCTTTGCCTTTTCTTTAATCTCGTCAATTATTTCCTCTTCTTGCCATTTTTTCCCACCTTTGGCTATTCGAGGCGGCAATGGGCGTTTTAAATCAAGGAGATCAGGTGTGATTGGGGTATCATCTAATCCCTCTTTTTTTGCCCCTACTCCTGCTATCTGTCTTGGTGGGGTAGCAACTGGAGCAGCTGGAGGTTCACTATGGCGAGATGGTCTGGGGCGTTGTACATCTATAGATGATGTTCCTAGAGGAGATGGTCTGTTTCCTCTCGGTTCTGGTCTGGTGGGAGATGATGGAGTTGAACGCGCTCTTTGCTCTGTGCTTGGTTTGCCTACTTTTGGCTTACCTTGTTCACGTTCTTCATCTCCACGCTTTAGACGCTCGCGTTTGAGGATGGGTTTTACTGCCTGAGATAGCTGTTCACTTACAGGCTCTGTTTCCTCTGCTGGTCTTGAGGGTGGATCTACCAGTTGTGGTTTTGGAGTTTTTTCTGGTTTTGGCCTGGGAGAAACTGTTTTTTCTGGTTTTTCCGCTGCTATTTTTTCAGATTCTGGAGGATTTGGATTTGTGGTCTTATCCGTTTCCGGAATCTTGGGTTTCTGCGGGGTCTCCGATTGATTCCGGGGTACAGGTCGAGTTGGTGCCGTCGGCTTCATGGGTGAGACTTGTGTAGCGAAAGGCCTTGGAGGAGAGGGAGAATTAACTAAGGCTCCGTCTTGTAAGCTATCGGACGAAGGAACTTGGTTATTGGTAGTAATTGAATCGCTATCAGGGCGTGAGGTAGTGTTTCTCAATATTTTGGGTTTGCGAATTTCCAAAATTTGTTGTTTATGGGTTGCAGCAGGTCGGTTACGTCCGCCAGTTTGAAGTGAATTTGGTTTATGGTTATTTGTACCTAATTCCTTTTTGGGCGTGACACTCGTAGCTGCGAGTTTCTGCGCAGCTGTACGAATTTCTTCAGCATCAGATTCTGATATGGTGCTGCTATGGCTTTTGACCGCAATGTTGAGCTGGTCGCAAATTGCTAATAGCTCTTTGTTATCCAAATTCAATTCCTTTGATAATTCGTAGATTCTAACTTTTCCGTTGTTCATCCACTCTTTCCCCTTAAATTTACAGTTTTAGCGGATGGTTGCCTGGTTTGCGACATCTCCATCCTTTGATCACTGTTTTTTAGGTTACCCTTGGTGATGTTGCCGATGCCTCCAATTAGGAAAGAGAGATGTTTCGGTTTAATGCTGGCATCTCCATCGGAAATGATGGTTGACTGGCTACCAGAAAAATTTTTTAAATCAAAAATTTTTCTGGTTAGCCTTGACGCCGAACTGGGCTTGAGCGCTACCAGGTTACCATGCTTAAGTTTTTTGTTTTGCCGATTCTGAGTCTTCCACAACACAATCGAGTAAAACTTGTTGGGAGTATTGTTTTATAGTCCCTCTCTATTTTGGAGAGTCGCTTTACTTCTACACCCATTTACTATTTTGGCACTAACCCCAACGATACCAGAGGTTGTGATGAGAGCGCCAGTTATGAGACTTTCATCACAATCTTTTTAGAAATTACCGTTTTGGAGTTTTTCCAATTAAATCTGATTTTCTTGGGTATTGCTTACGGTTAGGCGCTGCCACAATGTTTGATACACTGTTTCAGGCACTGCTCCATGTAGCGACCGCCCTAATCTATTTTTTTTCTGCGCTGCTTGTAGGCAGCTAGTTTGTGGACAAATATAGGCTGAACGCCCCATGCCCTCATCTAATTGTACCTTTCCAGATGGAAAGAGGCGGACTATCCGCCAAAACTCTTCTCTTAGTCCTAGTCGGCGACAACTAATGCAACGCCGATAATTCGGTTTCATCGAGTTTTTACTCAGTCAGGTCAGCAATTCGTACTCTACTAAAAATTTAGTTTTTGTTATTTTTTCTTTATTGTGGCACCTGCTAAATGTTTTTTAATTTACATTTAAGGCTCGAAAGTGAACAGATAAGGCCTAGCAAAAGCTGTTTAGGATTAATCTTCGTCACCAGTGCCAAATCTATCATGCTCTAATTCTAATTCTTCTTGATTTTCATACTCTAGTTCCTCCATTTCATTTTCATCATCTTCCGGTTGATATTTTGCCCTGACAGCCACAAATTTAGTATCTTCTGCGCCATGGTCATATTTAGCTTTATCTTTAATGTCTATTTTCCAACCTGTCAACCTAGCAGCTAATCGAACATTCTGCCCTTCTTTCCCAATAGCTAAACTGAGTTGATCTTCAGCTACCAGTACGTGCGTTTGCCGACTTTCTGGGTCCATCAGCCGCACTTCATCCACTCGTGCTGGACTTAGAGCATTAGCAATATAAGTTGCTGGATCTGGAGACCAGCGAATTACATCTATTTTCTCACCCCTTAACTCATTGACTACTACTTGAATTCGAGATCCTCTAGCGCCAATACAAGCCCCAACTGGGTCTACATCACGATCGAGGGTATCTACTGCTATTTTAGTCCTTGGACCTACGTAACGGGAAGGCGGATTAGCTTCTCGTGCTACTGCGACTATTCGCACGACTTCATCTTCTATTTCTGGAACTTCGTTGGCGAATAAATAAACTACCAATCCAGCATCAGCACGAGAAACTAGTAGTTGAGGTCCACGCTGCTGACCTTGGGATACCTTTTTTAGGTATACCTTAAACGTGGCGTTGGCTCGATAATTATCGTTAGGTAACTGTTCTCGTTTAGGTAATTCAGCTTCTACTTCTGGTTGACCAAAACCACTGGTGACTGCCAATATTACAGACTGCCTTTCAAATCGTAAAACTCTGGCTTGTAAAACGGTGCTTTCTAAATCTTGGAATTCTTCTTGCACCATTTGGCGCTGTTGATCCCGCAATTTTTGCGCTAATACCTGTTTAGTTTGCATTGCTGCCATGCGCCCAAATTCACCTTGATCTGGGGTGACATCTAGCACCACTGAATCCCCTGATTGGGCTTCTGGTGCTACTTGTTGTACTTCTTCGAGAGAGATTTGATGGTCAGAGTTATTGACTTGTTCGACAATTGTTTTGGTAGAAAGAACTCGAAAGCCTTCTCCGTCAATATCCAGTTCTACTTCAAAATTATCAAAATAATCTTCATCAAATTGTTTGCGTTCTAAATTTTGGGCGCGGCGATAACGTTCGTAACCTTTAAGTAATGCTTCTCTAATAGATGATTGCACTGCCAAACGAGGTAAATTTCGCTCGCGGCTAATACTTTCAATTAATTCTTTTAACCCAGGTAAAGTAACCATTGACATAAGCATATTCTCCTTAACTTTTATGTCAGCAACCGCTACAAAGATTTTAAATTGAGAATTTTAGATAAGAATCTAAAATTCTCAATTTAAAATCTAAAATCTCTGGTCTAAAATTAGTTAGCGGCGCTCATCCAGCTGCACCCTAGTAACTAGGGGTCGGGGAATTTCAACTACACGACCTTTTTGGTTTAAGTAAATTTTTGTTTCACCCCGACGAATCAACTGACCTGTCCACTCTTGCTGTCCGTCGTAGGGTTGAGAAGTGGAGATAACTACAGGAAATCCTTTAAAGGAAATAAACTCCCTGTCTGTTATCAGTTGTCGCGAAATCCCAGGACTGGATACTTCCAATACATAAGCATCTGGAATTATCTCTGCCGCATCTAAGGAGGCTTCTAATACACGGCTCATCCGTTCGCAATCATCCAGACTGGTATCCTGTTGGGTATTACGGATGTCTACCCGCAAAACTGGCGGACGTTGGTTCGTGTGCAAAACTATACCAACAACTTCTAGTCCCAGTTGTTCTGCTACTGGTATCGCTAGGTCAATAATTTGTGGAACTAAAGGATGAGTCATGCGAGAATTCAATAAAAAAAGTGGGTATCTACCCACTTCCTGCGATAGGGATATCTTCCAAGAAGTCTTGTGACGAACCGTCGTCGGTTGGCCCCTAACATGAGTGTAGCGTATTTTTTCGGTTAGTCATTAGTCATTAGTCATTAGTCATTGAGCATCAGGAAAATTAGTTCCCTATCTCCCCCATTTCTGTCATCTTCTTCATCTTCCGCAGTCCCCTCTAGCTGTCCCGGATTTCTGGGAAAGTGCGTCTATTGACTATTCTTTGGAACAGATGCTTGAGATCGCATTTGTCTAGTTTGTTCAATAACTTGCTCAATATCCTCTTTAGATAGACGTTGAATGTAGTTAATTTTGACTTCCTCTAAAAAGTCGTTGAGTAAATTTTTAATTTCTACGATTACGTGTTTTTGCTGGATTTCTGAACCTATAACAGTCGTAAATTTCTCAACTAGGTGATTGCTAAGTTCGGCAGCGACGGGATCTTGAATGGCACTAACCAGTGTAAAATACAGATTAGTAGTAATTTGATTTGATAGTTGCTCACTGACTTGGGTTTGTGCTTTTCCTACTACTGGCAACATTAGCAGGTTTCGATAAACAGGAATTTGCTGAAAAGCGGTGTCAATATTGTGGCGTAAAATGGCATTGATTTCTGGCTGGATTTTGGGCAGAACTTGATTAACAATTGTTTGTACCAATAATCCTGCAATTGCTTCGACTTCATTTATATTATTAATATCTATGTCACTACGCTCTTTTTCTGGTTGCAATAGCCAGGGAGTTATATCACCTACTTGGATCCAACCTTGCATCTGGTTAATTACCCGCACCACAACTATTCCTGTGATTTCTTCGGCAAAATTGGCTACTATTCCTTGATGTATTTGCCTTCTGATTAAATGTAAACTAATCAACTGTGCTTTATCTAACCGCACCATGACTGGTAAAATTCTGAGCCAACGCCAAAAAGGAATTAGTAAAAATAGGTCATACCAACGCCACAGAATTGCTTCTAAGCAACTTAAATGGCTATTTTGCCGTTTTATATAGAAAGTGCGTGCCAGTAATTCCAAGCCAAATATGACTACAAATGGTAGATCAATTAGCCAGAAATTATCCAGTAATTCGCCATTTTCCCCTATTTTTCGATAATAGTTCGTTGCGATCGCAGGACGAATTTTCTGGGTGAAAAAATTAATTTCTTGAATCCAGCCACGTTTAGATAAATATTCTCGACTCCAAAAAGTAAGAAAAGCATTTTTTGCAGATTTTTGGCCAATGTGTTCCCGCATACGATTTTTGATTTTTTCCAGAGACCCACTCTTACCCACACCAGCAAAGGGGTTAGTTTCAATCATTTCAGTACTGAGACGACCGATTTCTTCTAACTTGATTTGTACTTGAGGAGATTTTAACCCCATTTGACTGACCTCTTCTTCTAATGCAGCTACTGTTTGTAGATAACTATTCGTATCTCGATGGGGTTCAATACCTTTAATTGGATCATAAATCTGAGTCATTTGGGGAACTTTTCGGAAGTAGAAATCCCGCCATGGCAAGTAACTTAAATCGAAGAAAACTAAACCTAAGTTAACAGTGCTAGTAATGGCTATTAACTTTTCAAACCATAGCTTGTGGTGCTTACGGGATTTGGGGTTACTCATTATTAGTGACTTAATATACAGGGATAAGATATTTCCTATCTTTAATACCAAGCATGGGTAGATAATCACTCCTGGTAATAAAAAATAAGACTATGGATAGATGCAAAAAAACAAAATATCCATAAATGATATTAGTTAATAATCAATTAAATTGAAATTAAGAGGCTATTGATAAAGTAAATGTAAAGGGGAGTAGAAAAGGAATGTTGGAAGGATAGGATAC
>ERZ1034389.110-NODE-110-length-22858-cov-6.026005_pt1 | contig 22858 bp, 24 predicted proteins | sample MGYA00520611_ERZ1034389 | MGnify/ENA primary metagenome ERZ1034389 (study PRJEB33736, sample SAMEA104288470) | Azolla filiculoides | biome: Urban; feature: water surface; material: ditch water | place: Netherlands | collected 2014 ... | reverse complement strand
TCAGCCGGTCGAGCAAAGCGGTTGTCATTTTAGCGTCGCCGAAGACGGTTGCCCATTCGCTGAAGCTGAGGTTGGTGGTGATGATGACGCTGGTGCGCTCATAAAGCTTGCTCAGCAGGTGGAAGAGCAATGCTCCACCGGAGGCGCTGAACGGAAGATATCCGAGCTCATCGAGGATCAGCAGGTCGAGGCGAACCAGTGCTTCGGCGATCTGACCGGCTTTGCCTCTGGCCTTCTCCTGTTCAAGCGCATTGACCAATTCGATGGTCGAGAAGAAGCGGACTTTCCGACGATGACGCTCGATGGCCTGGACGCCAAGGGCGGTCGCGATATGGGTTTTGCCGGTGCCTGGTCCACCGACTAGGACAATGTTCTGCGCTCCGTCCATGAACTCACACCGGTGCAGTTGCCGTACCGTCGCTTCGTTGATCTCGCTGGCTGCGAAGTCGTATCCGGAGATGTCCTTGTAGGCAGGGAAGCGCGCAGCCTTGATGTGGTAGGCAATCGAGCGGACCTCAAGTAACCATCTCAGCTTTCAACAACTGCGACAGGATAGGTACCGCCGCATCGAAGGCTGGAGCGCCTTGCTCAATTGGATCGGTGACCGCTTGGGCCATGCCATACATCTTGAGGCTACGCAGCATGATGACGACGGCGGCGCTGGCGGGATCATGACGCATGGCGACCTCCCACGATCCGGACACGCAGACCGTCATAGCGCTCCACATTGGCCTTGGGTTCACGAGCCAAGGTAAGCGCCTGTGGCGTGTCGATGTCAGGACCGTCTGTCGTCTTCCCGTCGATCAGTCGATACAGCAGGTTCAGCACATGCGTCTCCGTCGCCACGCCCGCCTCCAGAGCGAGTTCTACAGCCTTGAAGACGACTTGCTCGTCGTGATGAAGAACGAGAGCAAAAATATCGACCATCTCTCGATCACCGCCGGGGCGGCGAAGCATCTGATCCTGCAATTGTCGAAAGGCTGGCGGCAATTTGATGAAGGGCGCACCATTGCGTAGCGCTCCAGGCTTGCGCTGGATGACTGCAAGGTAATGCCGCCAATCGTAAATCGTCTTTGGTGGCTTGTGATGGCCTCGGTCGATGATCCGCACATGCTCACAGAGGATATTGCCCTCAGCCGCAATGACCAGCCGTTCGGGATAGATCCGCAGGCTGACAGGCCGGTTCGCAAAAGACGGCACCCACGCTGTAACGATTACGCTCGAATGTGATCAGACATGTCGGCGAGACGCGTTTGCTTTGCTCGACAAAACCGTCGAACGCGGCGGGCAATGCCATCAACGCTGTTCGCTCATCAGCCCATACATCTGCGATCGTACCGGGCAAGGTGCCGTGCGGCGTCTCCCGCCATAGGTTCTGGCATCGTTGTTCGAGCCAGAGATTCAGCGTGACCAGATCCTGAAAGTCCGGCATCTGTTGCCACAGTCGTGAGCGAGCATCCTGGACGTTCTTCTCGACTTGGCCCTTCTCCCAGCCGGCGGCGGGGTTAACCGGCTCAGTTCCGCGTGGAACGTATGGCCCGCCCTGCTTGCAAGTGATTTTTTGATACCTGAACAGTCTGCTTCAACGTATTCGGTCTTACGGTCACGCCGTAGCCAAGATGGATATCCGCACGTTCAGAGCCACGATAACCAACACGGTTTCAATGAACCATTTCCACGCCTGGGCTATCTGAACGCCGATCAACTGTCGGGCCATCTCCATTCCACTCGCAAACATCATAGGCTGCACTCCCGGCAGCCAATCACTCAATTTACCGCGACAGCATAGGACCGGTCATAAGACTGTCCTTTTCGCAGCACCGCCCAGGCGATACGCGCGAGCTTGTTTGCCAAGGCCACGATCACGACATTACGTTGGACGCCTCGGGACAGCATCGTCTGAAGCCATTGCCCGATCGGCGTATCACTTTGACTGAGCGTGTGCATTGCTGCTCGAGCGCCTTGGACCAGCAAGGTTCGCAGATAAGTGTTGCCGCGCTTTGTTATCCCAAGCAGACGTGCCTTACCGCCGGTGGTGAACTGTCGCGGCACAAGCCCCAGCCATGCTCCGAGATCTCGGGCGTGTTTAAAACTGCCGGCGTCACCAATCGCGGCAACAAGCGCCGTGGCGTTGAGCACGCCAATACCGGGTATCGATGTCAGGCGGCGCATCGCGCTGTTTTGCCTGGCGAGTGCTACGAACTCTGCGTTCAACGCGCCGATCTTCTTATCAAGCATTCGCCATTCGTCCCGCAATTCTATGACCAGGCTACGGATGCGCGCAGACAGGATCTCATCAGCTTCGGCAAGGAGACCATCCAGGGCGCTTGCGAACTTCACGCGACCTGCGGCGAATATAACACCTCTCTCGAGAAGAACGGCACGCAGCTGATTGATCAAGGTCGTTCGCTGCGCAACCAGCCGTGATCGGACCCGGTGCAATGTCTGGATATCCAACTGCTCCTGGCTCTTCAGTTCCACGAAACGCATCGTCGGCCGAGACGCCGCCTCGGCAATGCCCTCGGCATCTCTGTCATCATTCTTCTGCGCCTTTACATAAGGCCGGACGTATTCCGGCGACATCAGCCGAACCTCATAACCTCTCGCGACAAAGAGTCGGCCAAGATGGTGAGCACCACAACAGGCCTCCATCGCAATGACACAGGTTGGTAACTTCTCGACGAATTCAATCAATGTCTGTCGCCGCATCGTACGCCGAACAACCGCTGCGCCGTGGTCATCTACCCCGACGACGCTGCAATTGTTCTTCCCGATGTCGATGCCCAAGATGGAAATCTGCATGGCTCTGATCCTTTCCCTTCAAGAAAAGGACATCATACTCGATGTCCCCGGAAGGGCGGGCCATCCCATAACCAACAGGCGTCCATTTGACTACACCAAAGCCCCGGCTCCCGACGCGTGGCCGTTACAGCCGAAACAAATTGAGTCCCAATGAAATCTTGCGTCGCCGAAATTTCGCTTCTAAAATTATATCGATCTTATGAGATCCGTCAGGTTTCCGGCTAACTCCAGATTAGGTGAGCGACATGCAAAAAACGTTATTAATTACGATTTCTTTGACAGCTTTATCGTTAAGTTCATGCGTATCGACAAATAAGGCAAACTTCACCCTATCGGATTTAAAAGGTTACCCCGGATGCAAATATTTGACGGACGGGTCAGAACCAGTAGTAAATTATAGTAAATTTGGCACTTCTCTCCTAGCAGTCGGTGAAAGTTGCCCACAAAAAGTACAGGGAACAAATTACAATATATGGAAGAGAAGCAACATTTCCATATCGGATGATAAACAAACAGTTAGATCGTCGCCGCTCCCAAATCCAAAGGGTAAAATATCTAAGGTAGTCGTGAGAAAAGCCACCTATTCGACAAGGTATCCCCATGGCTATGCGTTTTACACAACACCAATAAATTAGAGTTATTTAGATTATATGATCGCGTCTACGCGAGGCGCGATCATATCAAAATTATAAATACCATGACAGAGGATGCCATGTTTAATATTATGAAATTTAGGTCAATAATACTCAAAAGAGTCAGATTTCTATTTGACGGAGTAAAGTTTGCTAGATTAAGCGGCGTTAAGGTGGGAAGCGATTGCCGTATTTATACAAAAGAATTCGGTAGTGAGCCGTTTTTGATTGAGATTGGAAATAGGGTCACCATATCTTCTAACGTAACATTTATTAATCATGACGGTGCAGCTTGGCTAATTGGTGACGAACGCGGCAGACGATATCTCTACGATCGGATCGTAGTGTCAGATTTTGCTTTTATTGGTGCAAATGTTACTATTCTACCCGGTGTGAGAATAGGTAGGAACGTAATTGTGGGCGCGGGCTCTGTGGTGACCCGCTCTATTCCAGACGATTGTGTTGTTGCAGGGAACCCAGCCCGATACATATGTAGTTTTGAAGACTACAGATCTCGCGCTCTGAGATGGCCTGCCGAGGAACAGATAGATCGAAGCGGTAGCTATGCTAAAGCTGTTAACTCGATTTCATTTAATTTGACTAAACCCGAACTTGAGCGCACACGCTTTTCGCGTTGAAGTACCCTTAGGGGCCAAATGAACTGGTTCGATCTTTTCCTTCATCACCGATGCCACACAGCGTTCGGGATTTATACGGCCTGCCACTGAGCTAAACTCATTTCCTTTTCAAAACGCGGTAAATCTGGATCTCTGCTTCAAAACGGAGGTGTTGGACGCGATCTGGGATTTCTTTGCGGGCAGATTTTGATGGATGGCCTTCTCACCATTTAAGTCTACGCCTTAGCCCCAGATAGGATCACCGATCTTCGCTCCGACAAGAGACGGCAGTGGGGGAGCAAGATCAACACAGCAACACACCTATTTATACGCTCACTAAAGCCAATAAACGAAACTTATGCGAGATGGGCAACCGTAAGCGGCAAGCAGACCCCATCTGGCGAAGCAGCTTAGCGGTCGGGTATCGATAAGGGACAAATTGAACAGCTGTGAGCTTCTCTGTCTGCGCCTAGTTCTGGAACTAGAACTTTCCATATGATCGAGGCCGTTGCGAACCGCTTTAAGTGCGCGCCGCGTCAGCTCCGTCGGCACTGGTCGGACGATTTTAGAGCAAGGGCGGTGGCAGAGGCACTGGAGCCTGGCTCGAACGTCTCAGCAATCGCACGTCGGCTCGATATCCACCCGTCACAACCGTTCGGCTGGCGTCGCGCTGCCCTGGGTTCTAGCAAGGAGAACACAGAGTCGAGCGATCATAAGGCGGTAACATCAACTGCTGCCGGTGCTATCATCGAAGTTTTGTAAGCGGCAAGCTGAAAGGTAATCCTCCCCGTTTTAACAGTGTTCAGCGGTAGAATTCACGCGGCCATTTTCAGTTTCTGAGCGGGTATGATGCCACCAATGCCCATGTTGGGCCGTTCGTGGTTATATGTCCAAAGCCACTCCGTGGCGATCTCCTGCACCTCCGTTATGCTGTCAAAAATATACAGATCAAGCCGTTCATGCCAGGCCGTTCGATTGTAGCGCTCAACATAGGCGTTCTGCTGAGGCTTACCAGGCTGGATGGTAAGCGGCAAGCTGATACCGTTCAGCCGTACCCCTCCGGCGTGGGTCGCCTTGCGCGGTTTCGCTAGAACCCTGATTTTGCGCTCTTAAGAGTGGATTTAATACGGCACCTCATTGAATTTGAATCTTGGTCTTCTCAAGATGTGATGGATCTGAATCTCTGTTGTAAACTGAAGGTTTGCTTTGGGCGCAGCGATTTCATTTCGGGAAGATTTTGACGGAGCACGCCTACGGCGGCTTGCTCGAGAGACAAAAGATGCTGATCAGGCTCGACTATTGTTGGCAGTTGCCTTGATCTATGAAGGCGGATCGCGTTCGGATGCAGCGCGCCTTGGCCACGTCACCCTCCAGATCGTCCGAGACTGGGTCATACGTTCAACGCACGCGGTCCCCAAGGGCTGATCAATGGCAAAGCGCTCGGGAAGCCGTCGCGGTTGAACGATCAGCAGCGTGGGGCCTTGGCACAGGCCATTGAGCGCGGGCCGACACCCTATCTCGACGGTGTTGTTCGGTGGCGTCTGTGTGATGTGGCGCAGTGGCTTTGGCAAGAGTTTCGGGCGTCCATCAGCGAGCAAACGCTGAGCCGTGAAGTCCGGGCCATGGGCTACCGGAAACTGGCCGCACAACCCAAGCATTACGCGCAGGACCCGCAAGTCATTGAGGATTCTAAAAAGGTTTCCCCGCCGCTGTAGCAGAAATTGCTGCCGGAGCCGCAGGAGGGAAACGAATAGAAATTTGGTTTCAGGATGAGGCTCGGATCGGTCATAAGAACAAGATCACGCGCCGCTCGGCCAAGCGCGGAACGCGCCCTTCAGCGCCCAACGATCAACGCACCAGATCGGCCTACATCTTCGGGGCGACCTGCCCCAAGCTCGAGAAGGCGGCGGCGCTGGCCATGCCATGGTGCGACACCTACGCAATGACCCAACATCTGGCCGAAATCGCCCGTCATTTGGACGAATGATGCGCATGCTGTTCTCATCATGGATCAGGCGGGCTGGCACATGTCCAATAGTCTTGTGATCTCCGGCAACATCACCATCCTGCCGCTGCCGCCGAAGTCCCTCGACCTGAACCCGGTCGAAAACCTCTGGCAGTTCATGCGCCAGAATTGGCTCTAAAACAGCGTCTTCAAGTCCTACGACGACATAGTCGATCACTGCTGCGATGCATGAAGAATGCTTGAAAATCAGCCCTGGCACATCATGTCTATCGGTCACCGAAAATGGGCGCATGAGTTCTGATCAGTGAGAGGCCGTATTACACGCACTCAATACCCAACAGAGCAATCGGGGAAGTAGGCCTATCCGCCAGAAGCGATTATCAGACTTAAGATCTCTACCGACTCCAAATTGGACAACTTTTTCGGGCATTTCATACTCACACTAGAGGCAGAGCATAGTCCAAAGAATGCGGCATCCAGCTTCTTCCCTGGCACATAGAAATTGGCGGCACTCTTTCTATTCATATAACCGGCAACAATATATTGAAAAAGCTTAATATTTGTCGCTTTTATATTCATCAAAAAGTATGGCGTATTATTATCTCGCAAGCTTAGGACTTTCTCAAATAGAACCCTAAAATCAGTATCGGTTTTCGCTGTTGCAGCACTCAGAAGAATTTCCTCCTTGGTCATATCTGAGTCAGTCAAAAATTGTTTATACTTCTCGAGCGTAGCGCGAGCCTTCTTAATATTTGTTTTTAAAATTCCAGCTTTCCCATCTCGATACAGACCCACCAGACGCTTGATCGCAACGTCATTTCCTTCAGACGCTGCAGCTTCCAGAATCTTCACTGCGTTGGTTGAGCTTTTGGATACCCCGAAGCCCCAAAAATTTGCGTTGGCCAAAGTCCAAACCGCATCCTTATCTCCCGCGACTATAGCCTGCTTTAATAAAGCAATACCTCTTTTCTGATCTGACAGATTTCCGAGCTTCTTGTAAATGTGAGCCTCTGCCAAGGCCCTAAGCGCACCTCTCGCGCCGCTCTCAACAGCCTTTGTGTAGTAGCCTATCGCCTTCTTATTGCTTTTCGGAACGAAGGTGCCATCGCGATATCCATCTGCAAGACGTAGAAGGCCGCTTGTCTCACCTGAGGTCACAGCTCGTTCAAAGAAGGATTTTGCAACGCTCACATCTTTTTGCAGGTAAACACCTCGAAGATATAAATCTCCAATTGTCATATAGGACTGAGCATTTCCTAAATTAGCCGCTTCAGTTAGCAGTTCAATCGCCTTCGGCGTATCGCGCTTCCGAAAATTGCCAGCCAAATATATTTCAGCTAAACGCTTCTTTCCGTCAGCAATATTTGCGTTAGAAGCCTTTTCATAGTACTCAATCGCCAGATTACCGTTTTGCGGCAATAGAGATCCATTTCGGTATATGTCGCCTAGTTTCACGTACGCGTAGTAGTTTCCAGCGGAGGCTGCCTGTACATAGTAGTCTACAGATTTCGACGGGGGGCCATCAGGTGCCATACCGCTTGCGTATATGTCACCAAGTATCGTCAAGACGCTACCGTTACCTATGGCAGCTTCTTTAATCAGTTCGGTTCCCAGACTGGCGTCCTTGGATATTCCATCACCAGAAATCAAGGCCCGAGCGTATTGTACTTTTCCCCACAGCTGACCAGCCTCCATTGCCTCCTTAAAATACTGCACTGCGATATAGGGATCCTTTGCAACGAGACTACCGTCTCTATAAATCTCGCCGAGCCGCACAAGCGAATATTTCTCGCCAGCATTAGCTGACTGTTTATAATATTCTATTGCCGCCTTTCCGTTAACCGGCAACAATTTCCCCTGCGAAAACGCGTCACCTAACGTTCTTAGCGCGGCAGCATTTGCACTTGAAATACTCTTAATGAGGCTAACACCTAGATCGACGTTTCGAGATACGCCTTGACCACTCAAATAGGCCTGCCCAAGTCGCAAAGTTCCAGCTTGGATCCCAAGTTCAGACGCTTCCTTATAGTATGAAAATGCCTTCGCCAAATTGATTGGTACAATGATCCCGTCGCGGTATGTGTCCCCGAGCTTTACAAGGACAATGCTATTTCCAGCACCAATCGCTTCCTCGTAAAAGGATATGGCCTTAGCTGCGTCGAACTGATCATTTGCGTCACTCGCATAGATATCTCCCAAAGCTGCCAATGCCACACCGTTGCCAGGTGCTATACTTTGTATTAGGGCAACTCCCTTCCCGACATCACGCGCCACGCCCAGTCCACTAACATATGATTGCCCTAACCGAAGCTTTCCTATCGCGCTGCCAATGTCAGACGCCTTCTGATAGTATGAAATTGCTTTCCCGAGATCCTGCTGAATTTGCTTACCATCACGGTAAAGGTCGCCAAGTCTCACAATCGCATTCACATTTCCTGCATCAGCAGACTTCTGAAATAGCTCCAGCGCCTTTTGAACGTCTTTTGGGACAACATCACCAGTCAAATAAATTTCTGCCAATAAACTCGATGCAGAGCCGCTTGAAGAAGCTGCCTCGGAAATCAAAGCCAGTCCTTTATTGACGTCCGGAAAGACTCCCTGTCCGTAAATATAGGCCTGACCAAGGCGTAGATTACCTTCCGGCAAACCCAGATCGGATGCGCGTTTATAAAACGAAATAGCTTTCTCATAATCGCTCGGAACTACGATCCCGTCCCGATAGATGTCCCCAATACGAATGAGGGCTATTCTCGCACCTGCGGCGGCGGCTCTCGTGTAATATTGGATCGCCTTCTGGCTGTCCGGATGCAGGAATCTTCCATCAGAATAGAGATCACCAAGTATCTGAAGGGCGCTGTTGCTCTTATCTGAATTGGCTTCAATCAACGCAACGCCCTTCGGAACATCACGAGGAACTCCGAAACCTCTAAGATAGGCTTGTCCAAGAGCTACCGTTCCTGCAATCTGACCGGCCGTTGCAGCCATCATATACGATCGCGTTGATTTCTCCGCATCGACAGGGACTAGCTCACCATCGCGGTATATCGAACCTAATCGAAGCATCGCCGTTGTGTCCCCCGCAGCAGCCAGGGATTCATATAGTGCGATACCCTTCGATACGTTCCGGAACGGCCCGCGATCTAGATAGAGATCCGCCAGCGCCTTCCGTGCATAGGCGTCGCCTTTTTCAGCGGATACTCCCAATTCTTCCAGAGAACTTTGATCGCCTGCCCTTGCGCTAGATATTAAATCATCTAATTTCTGGGGTCTATTTTCAGCAGCTAACGCGATAGACATCGCTGTCGAAGCTAACAAAAATAGCAAAACCTCCAACAATACCAACTTAAAACCACCGATATAATTTTTCATGGCGATTAAAACCTTCTACGCGGCTTCATTTCTTACGAATATATTGCTGTAACGGAAATATTATCCGATCCAGAAATCCAGTTTTTGGTATATCTGCAAGCTAGCGCCAGCACCAATGCTCAGTCAACATACAAACCATCCTTAATCTTTCGGTAGTCCTCCCCGTGAATAAGGGGCTTCAAAAGTAGAATTTTCTCAGGCTTGATGCTCGAGGAGATTTTGATGAAGAAGAACAGATTTACGGAAGCCCAGATCACGGCCGTGTAGCGCCAGGCGGAAGGTGGCATGCTCGTGCCCGACCTGTGCAGGTAGAACGGCATCAGCACCGCCAGCTTTAACAAATGGCGTGCGAAGTGTGGCGGCACAGACGCTCGATGATGAGTCAGATGAAGGCTCTTGAGGACGAGAACCGACGATTGAAACGGATGTATGCGGACTTGAGCATGCAAGCCGATCTATTGAAGGAGGCTCTCGGAAAAAATGAAGCGGCCATCTCAGCGCCGAGAGTTGGCCGAGAAAGCAGTGGCGCAACGCGGTGTGAGCATCGCGCTGGCATGTAGGATTTTTGGCGTCAGCGAGACCTGTTATCGGTATAGCCCTCACCGCAATATCGACAACGATGAGATCGCCGATCTGTTGCTTGGGCTTGTGAAGATGAAGAAGTCGTGGGGTTTCGGCCTGTGCTTTTTGCATCTGCGCAATGTCCTGGGACACCGCTGGAACCATAAACGAGTCTACCACATCTACCGTGAGCTTGAACTGAACCTCAGGATCAAGCCTCGTCGGCGGTTGAAGCGGGAGAAGCCGGAAGAGTTCGCGGTGCCCGATGCACCGAATACAGTCTGGTCGATGGACTTCATGGCGGATCGCCTGGCTGAGGGTCGTCAGTTAAGGCTCCTGAACGTCTTGGACGACTTCAACCGCGAAGGCCTAGGCATCGAAGTCGACTTCTCGCTGCCTACCGAACGGGTCGTGCGCAGTCTGAACCAGATCATCGAATGGCGGGGCAAGCGTAAGCATCCGGTGAAAGCCGCGGTTCAGGCCGCGTGAGCACTCAGCGTCTTGGGTGTCCAGATCCAGAGAAGCAATTGCTCCAGCCTGCTGATCGGCGTGTCGGCAATGTTGGCGAGAACGTCGGCGAGCCATGCTTGTGGGTCGATATCATTGAGCTTGGCAGTCATGATCAGCGTTGCCATGAACGCGGCACGATCGGCACCTCGATCCGATCCGGCGAAGAGCCAGATGATATGACCGTCCTTGGTGGGGGCAGCGATCCCTCGCAAGATGTTTTAGCGCCAGAGGGGCGCTAAAACGGAAGGGAACGATCATGGAAAAGATGACAGCATATGTCGGCCTTGACGTCCATAAGGATACCATCGCCGTTGCGGTAGCCGAGGCCGAACGAAATGGCGAAGTCCGATCGTGGGGCACGATTGCGAATACACCAACTTCAGTCGACAAGTTGCTCAACAAGCTTCGTGGCAAATATGCCGAGCTGGAGTTCGCTCATGAAGCCGGCCCGACCGGTTATGGGCTCTACAGAACGCTGCATGCCAAGGGTGCGAAATGTATCGTTGTCGCTCCATCGATGACTCCCAAGAAGCCCAGCGACCGGATAAAGAATGACACCCGCGATGCATCTATGTTGGCGCGATTGCTTCGTGCAGGTGAGCTGACTGCGGTGTGGGTACCGGACGAGTTGCATGAAGCGATGCGAGATCTTGCGAGGGCACGACAGACTGCCTCCTACGATGTTCGAAAAGCGCGACAGCGAATCCAGAGCTTTCTGCTACGTCAGGGAAGACAGTTCGGCGCGAAAAGCTGGACCTATCGGCACAGGGTCTGGCTATACGACCAAAGCTTTGATCACATCGCTCAACAGATTGCCTTCCAGAGTTATCTCAATGCACATGAGCAAGCTGAAAGCCGCCGGAAAGAACTCGACGAACAGATCGTCGAACTGATACCGCATTGGTCATTGGCCCCTATTGTCGAGGCGCTTCAGGCGCTGAAGGGTATTGGGGTCGTAGTGGCAGTGGCGTTAGTCGCGGAGATAGGCGACTTCATGCGCTTCGCTAATCCTCGTCAGCTGATGGCCTATCTCGGCCTGGTGCCAGGAGAACGGTCAAGTGGTAAATCGCTTCGGCCGCGCGGAATAACCAAGAGCGGAAACATAACGTTACGCGCACTTCTGTTCGAAGCAGCTTGGTGTTACCGCAACAGGCCGAAAGTAGGGCAGTGGTGCTGGACGCGAATGCCGGAGACCCAACAGGTCATCAAAGATATAGCCTGGAAGGCTCAGGTCCGATTACATGGCAGGTATCGCAAACTAATCTCGAATGGGAAGCGAAGCCAAGTTGCGGTGACGGCAGTCGCGCGTGAACTACTCGGGTTCATTTGGGCAGTATGCCAACATGTTCAGCCTAGCGAGCTGAAACCAGACCTGGAAAAATGAAGCGACGAACATAGAGATATAAATCTGCCCGGCATGGTCAGGGCATCGGGTGCGGTATGGAGAATCCTCAGGCAAGTTGGAGGGGCGATCATCGATCCCCGCAGCCAGAACGAGGCAGCCCACGACGCATGGTCACAACTGGGATAACCAAACCCCAGAATGAGAGTTTGAGCGACCGTCGATAATTCTTACCCGATGCTCTGTCCCTGCTGGGCTCCACACATTTTGGCTACGCGCAAGCGGGCGGCGATTTCGCCTACCCTTTATTGTTGACGAACGGTCATGAGATGACTTCCTGCCGAGTGCAAAGCCTCTGAGCGCGCGCTCGGCGGCGTTGTTCGTGAGACAAATCCGGCCGTCTTCGAGGAATGACGTGAAGCCATCCCAACGCTTGAGCATGTAGTCAATTGCCTCGGCGACGGGAGAACTGCGCGACAGCTTTGCCCGCTCGGATTGGAGCCAACCATGCAGTTCTTCGACGAGTGGTTGGCTGTCGTGGCGACGGCGGACCAGGCGCTGCTCGGCGGCAAGACCGTTGATCTCCCGTTCGATGTCGAACAGGGTGTCGATCCGTTGGACAGCCTCAAGCGCCAGCGGCGAGATCGGCGTAGCCTTGCTGCCACGCTTGGCGTTCGTGGCAATATCGGCCAGCACGAAGAACTTGCGGCGTGCGTGTGCCCAGCACAGCGCCTGCGTCAGTGGCGCGGGATCGCGATTATCTTGAACAGCGGATTATACCCGCCATAGGCATCCGCCTGCAGAATGCCGGTGAAGGTCTTCAGGTGGCGCTCGGGATGCTCCTGCCGCCGGTCCCGCAAGGCATAGTAGACGGCGGCGGGCGGTGACTGTCCGCCGAATGGCCGGTCATCCCTGGCATAGGTCCAGATGCGGCCCGGCCCGTATCGGTCTTTTCCTTCGCCAGGATCGGCACGGTCGTGTTATCACTATGCAGACGCTCGGCGGCCAGAACATGCGCCTCGATCAGAGAATGGATTGGCTTGAGGGCCGCAGCGCACGCGCCAACCTGGTCGGCCAGGGTCGAAAGGCTGAGATCGATCCCCTCACGGGAATATCGTTCGCTTTGACGGTTGAGTGGCTGGTGCTGGGCGAACTTCTCGAACAAGATCATTGCCAGAAGGTTGGGCCCGGCAAAGCCGCGCGGTGTCACATGGAAGGGCGCTGGGGCTTGCGTGATCTTCTCACATTCACGGCAGGAGACCTTCTCCCGCACGGTCTGAATGACTTTCCACTGACGAGGGATGACCTCCAGGGTCTCGGTGACATCCTCGCCGAGCTTCGACAGCTTGGCCGAGCCGCAACAGGGGCAGCTCGCCGGGGCGACGATGACGACACGCTCTTGCGGCAGATGTTCGGGAAAGGGCTTGCGTGATGGGCGCTTGCGCTCGAAGGCCCCGACAGCCGAGGGGCTGGCTGCGATCTCCGCTTCCAGTTCATCTTCGCCGGCATCAGCTTCTAGTTCTTCGAGTTGCAGTTCCATCTGTTCGAGAAGCAGCGCCTTGCGCTCGGAACGGCTACCGTAAAGCTCACGGCGAACCTTCTCGATCTCCAGCTTCAGCCGGGCGATCAGCGCCTCAGAATGCGATACGAGCGCTTTCGCGCTGGCGGCCTCTGCTCTGGCCGTCGCCGCTTCTGCCTCGGCAGCAACACGCCGCGCGCGCTCTTCAGCCAGAGCAGAAAGTGCACTGGCGAGATCATCAGGAAGCTGTTGGGCCGCATCGTTCATGGACTGATGGAATCATATTCTGAACTGCCCCCCATTTCGACCGGACATTCGGCATAAGCAGAAAGGCTCAAGCACAGGCTTGAGGACAGGCTTATGTCTAACGAATATCGACACGTTGAATTGCTGACGGATGAGGTCCGCCGTAGACGGTGGACAACCGAGCAGAAGCTGACGATCATTGAGCAGAGTTTCGAACCAGGCGAGACGGTGTCTTCTACCGCTCGCCGCCATGGCGTTGCGCCCAATCTGCTTTATCGGTGGCGCAGGCTCTTGAGCGAAGGAGGAACTGCTGCCGTGGATTCTGACGAGCCGGTCGTCGGCAATTCGGAAGTGAAAAAGCTGGAAGACCGCGTCCGCGAGCTGGAGCGCATGCTCGGTCGCAAGACGATGGAGGTCGAAATCTTCCGCGAAGCTCTTTCCAAAGCAGACTCAAAAAACATGGATATCGCGGCCGATCTTGTTGCCGAAGGACGGTTCCCGATGAAGGCGGTCGCTGACACGCTGGGCATCTCCCGTTCCAACCTCGTCGGGCGGTTGAAAGGCAGATCAAAGCCACGCGGGTCTTATCACAAGGCCGAGGATACAGAGCTTTTGCCCATCATCCGCAGGCTTGTGGATCAAAGGCCGACTTATGGCTATCGGCGGATCGCCGCGCTCCTCAATCGCGAAAGGCGAGCCGCCGGTCAGCCTGATGTCAACGCCAAACGGGTTCATCGCATCATGGGCAACCATGCGATGTTACTGGAGAAGCATACGGCCGTGCACAAGGGTCGCATCCATGATGGTAAAGGCATGGTCATGCGCTCAAACCTGCGCTGGTGCTCGGATGGTCTGGAGTTCGCCTGCTGGAATGGCGAGATTGTCCGTCTCGCCTTCGTCATGGATGCCTTCGACCGGTAGATCATCGCCTGGGCGGCAGTCGCCAACGCGGGCATCTCGGGCTCCGACGTGCGCGACATGATGCTGGAGGCGGTCGAGAAGCGGTTCGGGGGAACACGAGCCCCGCAGGCCATAGAGCATCTCTCCGACAATGGTTCGGCTTATACCGCGAAGGACACGAGGCTGTTCGCTCAGCCGCTCAATCTCACACCTTGCTTCACGCCGGTGGCCAGTCCGCAGTCAAACGGCATGTCGGAAGCCTTCGTCAAAACCCTGAAGCGGGACTATATCCGTATCGCAGTACTACCGGACGCCGAAACAGCGCTCCGGCTCATCGACGGATGGATCGAGGACTACAACGAAATCCATCCCCATCCCGCGCTCAAAATGGCTTCCCCTCGCGAGTTCATCAGGGCAAAATCAAACTAGTCGACATGTCCGGTAAAACGGGGGGCACTCCATATTCGCTCCCGCCATTCCACTCTTTTGCTCACCCCGCCGAGGTCGGCCGCCAGGTTTTTTGCGGCATTCGCCAGTCGATCCCCTCCAGCAAGTAGCCGAGCTGCGCAGGTGTGACCACCACCGTTCCATCGGCCGCCGACGACCATATGAAGCGGCCCCGCTCCAGCTTCTTCGTGAACAGGCAGGCTCTCTGGCCATCATGCCAGATGACCTTGACCAGGCCGCCGCCACGACCGCGGAAGACGAACAGGTGTCCACACATCGGATCGCGCTTCAGCGGCTCCTGCACCATCAGCGACAAGCCGGGAAAGCCTTTACGCATGTCCATATAGCCTGTGGCCAGCCAGACCTTCACACCAGCAGGAACAGGGATCATCGCCGACCCAGCACACAATCGAGAATGCGGCCAAGTGCCTTCGTGTCGATGTCGCTATCCACGCGGACCCGACGACCGCGGCCCAGATCAATCGTCACATCGCTGCGCTTGCGGCGCGGTTGCGGTGGGGCGGGCAGCTCCGAGGCAGCGGATTGGGCTGCCGGCGCGGCGTCCGAAACGATCACGGGCACCAATGTGCTCGACTCTTGCCTCGGGGGCTACTCGATCAGGCAGAGTTCCTTGCGCCACCGAAAGAGCTGGCTCACGTGGATGCCAGCCGACCGCGCAATCTCGGAAAGAACCGCACCAGGCTCAAGGCAGGCTGCAACGAGCCGCTCCTTATCCTCGCGAGACCAGCGCCGGCGACGCTCAACGGACGTGATCACTTCGATCGGATGCTTCGTCATAGGACTGCTCCTAGTGTTTGCACTGGGACTTCCGATGTTCGCTTCAACCTCGCAAGGCGGCCTTCACCGTGGGCTTACGGCCCAACATGGGCATTGGTGGCATCACACCCGCTCAGAAACTGAAAATGGCCGCGTGAATTCTACCGCTGAACACCGTTAAAACGGAGAGGATTACCTTTCAGCCGCGGTCAAAGACACTCTACAGCCGCCTCATGAACAAGACATCACGCAAAATTACGTACCGATAGAAAAAATCGAAATTCAACGCATTAATAATTATCGGAATTATTATATTCAAAAGCGTGATCAAAAATCCAAAATTAATTCATCTAGTATCCGTAAAATTATTACGCATAATATATTTTATTTTCTATTTATAAAACGAATTAGTATATTCTTTGCATATATAATTTTCAATTTCAAATATTTAAATTTATTGTATAGATTATTTTTATTACAATCGACAAGAATCATGCAGGAGCCTTTTGTGTAGATATTATCAATTACATCATCGAAGCTATCTTTAATTATTATATCTGATGTCAAAGATTTTAAAAATGTAGATTTCATTAATATTGCATCGATATAATTTCTGAAATAGTCTACATCATGCAATTGAATAACGCTTGGTTCATTGTCGGGAAAGCGTCTTGAAGACTCTGTATAAAAATCTGCTCTTTGATCCGCTCGAACAAAAATATCGAAGGCAGTTTTTCCGGATATAAAAACGCTTCCGAATTCTTCATTCATTTCAAGAAAATTCGTAAAAATTGAAATGTATTTGACAATATCTGATGGCCGCCTCAGAAATAGGAAATATCTATAGTTGATGCGCCTATCTATTTCAAATCTCGAAATTGAGATTTCATTATCAAATCTTAATTCGTAGCCAATCTTGGAACCAAATAAAAAACTCAACTGCCTCTTTGATTTATTGCGCAAGACAACACTAATCGAAGATCTTACAGATGCATCCAGATCGTCCACGAGTGATTTTGCAACATCGATTAGATCCGGACCGTTAGCGTCCACAAAAATCAAGACTTTGTATCGAGTACTTGTCATGCTTGGCCTACTAAATTTAGGAGTAAGCTCTCACCATAAAGGAAGAGCTAGTGCCCAAACTCTCAACGGTGAAAGACGACCTACTAGAAGCTGTTCTTTCTTTGCAGGTGCCCTTCCCAGGCCAGCGCCGAAGCGATGATGCCCTCAAGGTCATCATGCGCCGGCACCCAGCAAAGTTCCTTCTTGGCAAGGGCGGGATTGGCGACGATCGAAACGGCGTCGCCTGCGCGGCGGGGTCCGTAGCCGACATTGAAATCGTGTCCGACAACCTTTTTCATCGTGCCAAGCACATCCAGCACTGAAAAACCGCGTCCATAACCGCAATTGGCAACCAGCGAGCCGCCGCCGGCACGCATTCTCTCCAGCGCCTTGAGATGCGCCGCGACGAGATCGCTGACGTGGATATAGTCCCTGATACAGGTTCCATCCGGGGTCGGATAGTCGGTTCCGAAAACGTCAATCCGCTCGCGCTGGCCAATGGCAACCTGGCTCGCGACCTTGATCAGATGCGTCGCGCCGGGTGAAGATTGACCGGTGCGGCCCTTCGGATCCGCGCCCGCCACATTAAAGTAGCGAAGTGCCGTGTAGGTGAAGGCATGGGCGGCGGCGGTGTCGCGCAGCATGATCTCCGTCATCAGCTTGGAGCTGCCATAGGGCGATTCCGGCGAGAGGCGCGCCAGCTCGTTCACCGGATCGAGGCTCTCTGGCGTGCCGTAGACAGCGGCTGTGGAGGAGAACACAAAATGCGGAACCCCCGCCTCGACCGCCCACGCAATCAGCGCACGCGACTTGACGGTGTTATTCTCGTAGTAGACCAGCGGCTGGGTTACGGACTCCGGCACCACGATCGAGCCGGCGAAATGGATGATGGCTGTGATGTCGTTTTCCGAGCCTATCTTGCGCAGGAGATCGCCGTCCGCAATATCGCCCTCATAGAATTTGGCCTCGGGCGCCACAGCCCAACGATGGCCGGTGGAAAGCCGGTCCAGGACGACGACGTCCTCGCTTGCGTCCAGCAACGCCCAGACCATGTGACTGCCGATATAACCTGCGCCGCCCGTCACCAGAACTGCCATAAGAATACCCACCTAGCTAACGGCTTCGCGGAGCCACCAAATCCCTTTGTCAAAAGTCGCCCAATTCGCTATAAGCCGCAGACAATTCTTTTAGTGCATGCGAGCGCTCAAAATTATTTACCGCAAATTCTCTGGCTGAGAAACTCATCTCCCGCCTTCGGTCTAAATCATCTCTTAGCAGCTTAATTTTATCAATCACCCCACTCAGGTCATCCGCCGCGATAAATAGACCCGTTCTACCGTCAAATATGATTTCGGGGATAGAGGCCATCGCCGTGCATATAGGTACAATGCCTTCAGACATCCCTTCAACGATCACCATTGGCATACCCTCGCCGCTCCGCGACGGGAGCAGCAGCACGTCACTGGCGCGCATCGCGTCCCTGAGTTCACTCTCCTTGAGAACTCCAAGATACTTCGCATTTTCAGACTTAGCGCACACTCTTTGTACTTCATCCAACATTGTACCTTGACCAGCAATCCTGATCTCAACGCCGTGCAGGTTCGCTTCTATCAGCTTAAGGATTACACTTACGCCCTTCTCCTCAATAAGCCTACCGGCGAAAAGTATGCTTAGATGACCAATAGGCGAATAATTCCTAGAGAGGATCTTTTCGACCCGCACAGAATTATACATATATGTAATTCTATCTTTCGGAACCAAATACAAGCGTTGAACGATTTGGACCTCAATAGAACTTAGCGCAATAATTTTTTTGGCTGAAAAGAAATAATATTCTGTTATTTTTCCAAGTATTCCATCTGCCTTTTTGTCGAGAAACTCGCCGCCGTGTAGATGCAGCAATATGGGAATCCCTAGTAATCTTGCGAAAAAAACTAAAGGAAAATCTCTCCATATCGCTTTACGGTTAAGAGCCAGATTGAGATGAAGAATTGCCGATTTTCGGTATATAGATATCCTAATCAATGCGTTTAAAACATCGTATGCTGCGGAAATTAGCCCAACAACCCGACTAGACTTATCTAATTTCCCGACCTTTAAATGAACAAATCTTATATGCCCGCCGAAAAATCCGGTTATATTCCTTATAACCGAAGATATACCGCTAACGTTCGACTTAAAATCGAGACTAGGAGACGTAATCAATACGATTTTTCTTGCCACTTATTGACTCCAAATTTCGAGAATTATTTTCAAGTGAATTTTCTCTATTCGCAATGACGGTAACCATGAGTGCGAACTGAGCAAGCAATACACTCTTGCTACCGATTGATAGTGACCCAGCAATGACGAGCAGGAAATATACGATCATCCACCAGACAGCTCTACCGCCACCGGAACCCAGTCTAAAAAGCCATGCGGAGAGCGTTAACGCTATCATGAGCGAAAAAGGTAGCCCATACTCAACCGCTAGTGCGATCCAGGAAACTTCAATACCTGATTTCGTATTGAAAACTTCGTACATCGTCGTCCTATAAGACGTTGATGTACCAATCAAAAGCTGTGATGGTGTGAGTCCAGACAATATTTGAATCGCTGCCAATCGCTGGACTGCGCTCCCACCATCATTGGAGAAACGCTCAATTGCAGGCCGGACGAAATCGGCCGAAAACATAAGTGGGACAAAAATCAAAGCAGTTGCAAGAAGCCAAAGGGAGCGCCTCATCGCGGCGTCAGTTTTTCCAGTGAAGACTGGTTTGATAAGAGATAAGAATGTAGCAACAAGCAGCAAGAGCGCCAAAGTTGCCATAGCAGATCTTCCACCAAACGCAAACATTGATAGCAACAGGATTACTATTTGCAATAGCCATGAAATACTTCTTTTCGAACGCGAAGATAGCAATTGATAAATCAGATACGATCCGGTCAAACATGCATTATTCAGTGGATGACCAAGAAACGCTGTGGATCTCCAATCGTATTCTTTAATTCCCTCGCCAGCTATAAATGGAAATAGGCGCATTCCAGTTTGAAATTCCCAGATTCCTACCAAAGAATTTATGATAAAAAATAATGAAATCGCGTTATATAGCTTTTTCCTTTGAGCATCATCTGCATAAAAAAGGCAGTAGTACATAACCGTCGGCGTCAAAAATGTAACTGCTAAAGCCGTTACTTCGCCTCCTTTGTAATCAGGGCGAAGAAACGCGAATATTGTATAAAATACTGCGATTGAGAAAAGAAAAAAATGATATATGCCGTGCCTGTAGAACTTAACACCTCCATTTACAACAGCCATCGCCAACAATAGCATCGCCAGCAGTGAAAATAGATAAAGAGACGGATGTATTTTTGCGAAAAATGAGCCATATTTTTGCGTATACGGTATTCCTAAATAGTATAGACTGCCTTCAGAAAGCAAAAATAGGGCAAGTGTAGATGCGTACAGAATCCCTTTATACATTTGAAACACCTATCAGCGACAAATATTCTTCAGAAATTCGATCGGCCGAAAACTCTTCAGCTCTCGACTGCAAAAGTGAGCGCTGTACAGGATTGTCAAGGGTTTCCAAAATTGCATCGGCGAGCGCTTTGGCGTCATCAACAGCGACCAACCTACCGAACTCGCCAGCTTTCAAAATCTCGGAAGGCCCTGATGGGCAATCGGTTGAAACTACAGGTACGCCGCATGCGAGCGCCTCAACTAGAACATTACCAAAACCTTCATATCTTGATGACATAACGAAGATATTTGATTTTGAAATGTATGCGAGAGGATTTGGCTTAAAGCCAAGCCAAAGAATGCAATTTTCGATGTCCAGTTCCTTAGCAAGCTGTCGAAGTTTACCTTCGTCTTCTCCCACTCCGATCACTGCCAATCGAAGTTCACGTTCTCGTCGAGCGAGTGCGAAAGCCTCAAGCAAAATGTCGAAGCCCTTTTGGTGAGTGAGCCTGCCTACGCTTATGACCAGAGGGTGTGGCTGACTTGCAAATTCTTGTTCAACCAATCCATTTGACAATTCACTATGATTTAGCGGACAAGCTGGGTTATAGACTACCTTTAAACGAGCCGGATCACAGTGCGCAACATTGACTAGATCTCGAGCCACTCCTTCCGACACTGCGATTGTTCGAGCCGTCAAGCCAATAGCGATACGATAAACAGCAGCGCGAAATCGTAATAGTGAGGATGACGTCTCACTAGAGAAGTTATTGTGCTGCGTTATGAATGTTCTCTTACGCGATCCCGCCAGTAGCGATGCAAGTGCTGCTACCACATTCTGTTCGAAAAAGCTAGAAATCAACGCATCTGGTCTTTTGTACCTTAGATATTTTAATAGTGGGATTAAGCTGTTACGGGCTCTTATGCTTCCAAGATCGATTACGGCAGCTCCTGGGGGAATTTGAGATATCAATTCACCGGTTGCTTGTTGAAAAACGAAGTCAACCTCATGGCCTTTAGCGAGGAACGACGCAGCCAACGCAATACGCATTCGTTCTGCGCCACCAGTAGCCATCTTTGGCAAAAAGAAAGCAATTTTCATATGTTGCTCCAGAAATTCAATTGCTATGCCGCCACAACATCAGTTTTAGATCGAGATATGCTCACATTCATCAAGACGGCATACCCCAGCGCTACCACGCAGCCTGATACACAGAACGCTGGAACCACATATTCAATACTACGACTCAGCATCGCGACTAAGATCATGGCGGCGGTTCTGAGGACTACTTGCAAAACGTTGTAAAGAAAGTTCCCCCTTTGCATTCGCAAAGCGGTTGAAGCAATTGATACAGGCGTCTGTGCGACGATCCCAATGAGTAGCAGCGACATCCAAATTGTATAGTTGCCGAAAAGCTCCCACTTTTCCGAGAGTATCAAATGCGAAATTAGGGCAGAAAATGCCGAAAAAATGAAAAAGGAGAGGATACCAATTGGCAACGCAATGATACTGTGTAGGCGTGTTTTTGAAACAATGCCCTCAAAACCCTCACCTCTAACTGTTGTAAACTCGTTTAAGAGCAATGGCCTGAGGCTACCCGCTATAATCGTATAGGGTATAAATATCACACTATAGCTGAGCCAATAAACTCCGGCTTCTTTCTGAAGGCCGTTATAAATGAAATAATACAGCGGTGTCTGCGTCCCGATCACACTAAGGATTGTCGACATTCCGCCAAATGAAAATTCATTGGCCACTAAAGGCCAGAATCGGCGCAAATCCCGAAAGCGAACCGCCGACGCGAGCCGAAATCCCTCAGAAACTTGATGCCACACGAACACTACGCCAACAACGCAACCTAATAGGCGAGATATTAGGAGGGTTAATGCATTTGGGCTGACATAAGCCCCCAATAATTGAACTGCACCGGAACCTATCGCGACAACCTGGGCCATCCGGGCTACCTGCTTTGACAGCTGAGGACTAGCGCACTGCGCTGGAACTACCTGTTGCGTCAAGGCGTTCGCAACAATAGATGCGGGAAGCAGTGTACACATGACATTTAATTCTGAAATTCCAAAAACAAAAACGTAAATTATGGCCAATATTGTAGGTACAGAAAAGAAAAAAATAAGTGCTAAATATGCCAATCCAAATAATTTATTCTTAACTCTGATTCCATTTGCGATGATAGCTATATATTCAAACCGCATACTTGCCACAGCCGCAAGCAATGCAGTAATAGAAAAAAATGTTCCAGCCAATCCAAAGTCGGCAGGCGAATAGAATGAAGTGGACAGCAAAGTCACGCCGAACAGAATGGCCTGCCCTAAGCCGCGATTGAGCGAAATTCGTAAAACTGCGACGAGAAGTGGATGTCTCAGTGAACCCCAAAAATTCATGTTTATTGCACTCCGGGTTCTATTGGCACCCAATTTTTTGACGAAGGTATCTATCTAAAGTAAATGCGCACAGGCGGCATTTGCAATCTCCGCGCCTTTTTTGGCGCATATGTACTGCAAAGGCTGCTTGAATTGGGTTTCAACCACCCGCCGAAACCCAATTAGCGTTCAGCGAATTATGTCCGTTGTAAAGTCTGGTACACTTCCAATCCTTCCTGTGCCGCGACGTGGGAGGTCGTTTCGGATATCACAGGCAATTT
>ERZ1034389.103-NODE-103-length-24612-cov-215.086208_pt1 | contig 24612 bp, 14 predicted proteins | sample MGYA00520611_ERZ1034389 | MGnify/ENA primary metagenome ERZ1034389 (study PRJEB33736, sample SAMEA104288470) | Azolla filiculoides | biome: Urban; feature: water surface; material: ditch water | place: Netherlands | collected 2014 ... | reverse complement strand
TGAGTTATATCCAATTGCCTCGAGTATCTGACTTGACAAGGATCGATCGGTATTGATACAATAGTTATTGCGTCTCAAAACTGACCAAGGGCTATAGCTCAGTGGTAGAGCACCTCGTTTACACGTGCGCCGATGATTTCTCTAGAAAGGTTTATCGAATCCGATCGATTCACGCAAATTTCTGCATGATAAAATTCTGTCTTACCTCGATTAGGTATGGAGGGGAACAATAGCATGGCAAGTGGTGGATTGGTCAGAAAAGGATCAATCTTAGAAATATGTTGATATGGTGGATGAGTGATCTATCCAATGCTACAGATTATGGGGGCTGCGCGAGGACCCCAATAGATCTCTTCTTCGTCTTACGAACTTTCAGGTGTAAAGAGTATCGTATATTCCTCTCAAGCGACAGAGAATATCCGCCATTACGAAGAGGTAGATGAGTGCTTTTTAAGAGCAAACCTGTGTCAACACGAATAACCTAATCAAGATACTTCGGGATTGCTTCATTTATATCCGTAAAGAATTTCTTCTTTTGAGACGGGTTTAGTCAAGCACACGGAATCACCCTATCTGGTAAGAGGAAGGTTGGTGCATCAATAATCGTTCGTTTATCCCAACTTAAGTGGGAGAGCGGTTGATGGTAGAGCCCAGTGCAGCGAAAGCGGCATGTTGGGTTCGTTAAGCAGTTCTAGAATATTTAGCATATATTTTGATCTGCATGACCGAGAATGTCTACGGTTCGAATCCGTATAGCCCTAATCTGACGCAAAAATGACATGCATTACCATTCTAATTTAAAATCTATAACCATAAGTATCTATCTATAGAATTAGAAATAGTTCTAACTCTATAGATACTTATTGTTAAGTTCAATCCGAATCATTCAATTTCTAGATTTTCTCTCCCAAACCAAGTAGTTTGGTAGTTCGATATATTCCAGTTATTTGATCATAGAAATGCCCAAATGGACCCTCGGCGGGGGTTAGTGTTATACACGCCGACCTGAGTGATAATAGAAAAAAAAATTCCTCTTGATTCCGCCCTTCCTCGCTTCTTCGAATTAAGTATCTACCACAGCGATCTGTAACCAAGGATTTTCACTTAAACCTTACTTTTGACTTTCCTGAAAAAATGATACATGTTACACCTACTGTGATATAGCTGTTAAATGACTTTGAAACTGAAAGAAAGGAGTATGTTAATGTTTCTGCTACATAAATACGATTCTTTCTGGATCTTCCTACTAGTATCTCTGTCTATTCCCTATCTAGCTCTTTCGATTCCCAGATTTCTTGCCCCTACACGCGAGGGACCAGAAAAATTTTCAATTTATGAGTCGGGTATTGAACCTAAAGGAAATACCTTGATTCGTTTTCAGATCCGTTACTACATGTTCGCTTCAGTATTTGCAATCTTCGACGTCGAGACAGTCTTTCTCCATCCTTGGGCTATGAGTTTTAGGGAATCGGGCCTATTCGCCTTCATTGAAGCAATTATCTTCATATTTATACTAATAGTCGGTTCGGTTCATGCATGGCGAAAAGGAGCATCGGAACGGTCTCAATTCCTGAATATTCGAATGGAAAAAGCAGTGACAAGGTTAAACCCTGCGAGAATTCCCTTATCTATTCAATAGAGTCCTTGTTACCTGATCAGGGCGCGTCAAACTCAATTTTTTTAGCTAGTATTAATGACTCTTCAAATTGGTCTAGACTATCAAGTTTGTGGCCACTATTATACGGTACTAGCTGCTGTTTTATTGAGTTTGCTTCACTAATAGGTTCGCGATTCGACTTCGACCGATACGGCTTAGTACCCAGGTCCAGCCCCAGACAGGCTGACCTCATCGTGACAGCCGGTACGATAACTATGAAAATGGCTCCATCCCTGGTCAGGTTATATGAACAGATGCCTGAACCAAAATACGTAATTGCTATGGGAGCCTGTACAATTACAGGAGGTATGTTTAGTACAGATTCCTACAGCACTGTTCGCGGGGTGGATAAATTAATTCCTGTAGATATTTATTTGCCGGGTTGTCCACCTAGACCCGAAGCTATTATTGATGCTGTGACCAAACTTCGCAAAAAAGTGGCTCGAGAGAATAAATATAGGAACAAGGATCGAGCTTCTAGTTCTACCCGAAAAAAGTACTTTGCTATGAATCATCACCTCCATTTAGTACCCAGCATTCACACTGGCGAATACAACCAACGGCTAGATGATCGGGGTAGAGAGTCCTCGTTAGATGCTTTTTTGATCTCGTTGGATTCAATAATAGTAAAAGGTCAGCTTTCAGAATAATTAATATCGGAAGCTGATGAGTTAATAGTTTTTTTGGGTATAGAAACAGAAGAGAGGTTTTAATCGATATGAGTACTACCGAGACAAAAATGTTTGACACCAAGACGACGCAGGGTCGATTATCCGCTTGGTTGACCAAACACGGATTCGCTCACAGACCCCTAGGTTATGATTATAGAGGTGTCGAAACTTCGCAGGTTAAAGCTGAAGAGTGGCTGTCAATAGCTGTTGCTCCATACATTTTTGGTTTCAACTACCTACGTTCCCAATGCGCGTATGACGCGACACCGGGGGGGCCTTTAGTTAGCGTGTATCACCTCACGCAGATGCAGGACGAGGCGGATCAACCTGAGGAGGTTTGTACAAAAATCTTTGTTCCAAGAGAAAACCCTATAATTCCTTCGGTTTTTTGGGTTTGGAAAAGTTCTGACTTTCAGGAACGGGAATCTTATGACATGTTAGGAATAATCTATCAGGGTCATCCACGTCTTAGGCGTATACTGATGCCTGAAAGCCGGATCGGCTGGCCTTTGCGTAAAGACTACGTTGTACCCAATTTTTTTGAGTTGCAGGATGCATATTAGGTTACATACTAACAGGGAAAGGGGCCTATTCCCTCCTAATGAATCATTAAAAAGACCCGTACTTTTCACTTTTACAGGGGTGTTTTTCGAATGGGAAGGAAGATCCGAGCGATTCGCCAATTATTCAAAATAAAAAGACTTATCTGATCTGTTTCCATGGATTCTTGTACGACTAAACCTACCGATCGTCGTATGCTCATCGGAGAGATACGTTCCATGCTATCGTATAGCATTGTTCTCTCTGTTAATAGTATGCCAAGAACCAGACTTGAACTGGTGACACGAGGATTTTCAGTCCTCTGCTCTACCAACTGAGCTATCCCGGCCCTTTGAAAGAATATGCTCGAAAAACAGAAGAAGGGTGTAGATCTTTTTCCGATTCATTCTTTTCTTCTTGCTCGGTCGAACTAGTAGCATTAGATATTTGCTTTGTCAGAGACTTCGTGTTATTTTACTTCGAACGAACCATTCAGACAGTCTTTTAGGCTTGCTGAATGGTTCATTTGTCATTTCTACCTAAATAGAAAGAATTTGAAATCATTTTCAGTCCGAAAGTACGGAATTTTCCATAATCAATCGAGTTTTTTTTTTAAGTGGACGACATGAATAGCTTTACCTCTTAATAGAGGTACGTCGATCTAAAAACCTATCTGATCTATAAAAGATCAAATTTTTATTTATACTGTCCCATTAGGGATAGAGGGGCTCGAACCCTCACGGTTAAAAAACCAACGGATTTTCTTTCTACCACGATTTGCATTGTTACGCTCGCCGAACGCGTAGAATGGGACTCTATCTTTATTCACGAAAAAGCTATCAATTGCTAATACTTGTCGAAGCTTTTTTTTTTGAATGCACCAGAAAGCAAGTCGAGCGAAATAGAAAAATCGGAAGTAACAAGAATAATGATAGATCCTTCAGATAGCAACTATATATTCCAACAAGGATCACGCCCGATATTTGTCCAACCCAACTACTAAGCCCTCTCGTCCGTTCCTGTACCTTATCTAATCCGATCGATTGTCGTAGTAGTCGTACAGTCAGTAACTCCGACTGTAAAGATTGAAAGAGTGTTCGTTCGAATAGCTCCCGTCGAGTCTCTGTACCTATCTCGCTTCGCCGTCCAAAAGTCATTTAGCTGAAGTTAGATTTGGCTCAGGATTACCCGCGAAAAAATCCTGGGTTCCCCTGAATCTGGGAGCTGTCACTCGGTCCGTTTCCACACCCAGGCTCGATCCGATTGAGTCCGTAGCGTCTACCATTCCGCCATATCCCCTACTCTTCGGCCCCAAAAAACTGAAACAAAAAAATAGACGATTTTTCTTTTCCCCCTATTCGGAGATAGATTCTCCGTATCCGAACGATCTAAGCGAGGAATATACAGAAGTTTTTTTGGTTTTCCTTCGTAATCCCTTATAAAAATACCTAAATTTAGCTTTTTTTCCTTTCCCGCCATAAATTTACCTAGCACAATAATTATACAGCAATGTACCGAATTAGGCAATACTATATTATATCAATCCATTCAATTTTTGTTTTTGTTAAACTTTATATGAATAGTTAGTATACTACAGGATTTTCAGCCACGGATCCGATATTGATCTTTCGCCCATCTCCCTCCTGTAGCTTTTCCATCCACAAAACGATAACAAATTTGGTAGTTGATGGCTCTGATTCGTATGTTATGGTTGTCACAAAAACGAATCCTTAATGAAATTGAATGGGTACTGCGCCAGAATGGGTTTTTTTATTTCCGTGCCAAATCCCGAATGAGGTTTTATTCTGAATAATGAAATGTTCACAGAAAAGGAGTTTTTACGTCTCGTTACCGAGGACCTCGTTTGAAAGTGATACGCCGTCTAAAAAGTTTGCCCGGACTTGCAGGTGAGGCTTCCAATGTGGGAGAAACTCGGGTTGCTGCTGATCAATCCACATCCACCCCAAAGAAGATTTCTCAGTTTTGCGTGCGCTTGGAAGCTAAACAAAGATTACGTTATAACTATGGATTGACGGAACGTCAATTGCTCCGATACGTCCGCATCGCTAGAAAGACTAAGGGTTCAACGGGGCAAGTACCATTGCAATTACTCGAAATGCGTTTAGATAATATTATTTTCCACTTGGGTATAGCTCCAACGATTCCTGCAGCTAGACAACCGGTCAATCACAGACACATCTTAGTCAACGATCGTATTGTGGATGTACCTAGTTACCGTTGCAAACCGAAAGATATTATTACTATTCGGAATCGACCAACTTCTTTGAATGGATTAAAAAGGACCGGTATATTTGAGTCTTCTCGAGGGAACCAAATACCAGATCACCTAACTCTCTCTTTTTCGGAGGACAACAGACCGAAGGGGTTAGTTAATAAAACCGCTACTCGAGAATCTATCGACTTGAATATAAACGAATTGTCAGTCGTCGAATACTATTCTCGGAAAGCTTAAACCTAAGCGAGTTACTTATACAATGGGGTATTTTTTTCAGTAAATCAGATTGTTTGAGAATCTTTCTAATTCTCAAGCGATCTGTTTGAGATAGAAACCAACAAAGGGCTCACTAAAAGATTAGTAAGATAAAAAAAATCCGACTTATCTATCGCGGCAAAAACCTGTTTAAAATCTCGTACTTCATACTTTAAAAGCGGAGTTTTGAATAGATCTAACCGACACGTCATGAAATATTCCGGGTTACTTAAAGATTTCTAGTCCAGTAATGAGCAATTCTATTACCAAGGACCATCCGTATTCCCAACTTATCAGCCCTCTCCTTCCCGTCACTGGGAAAGTTTCGGTTATGGTTAATTGTAAGTAATTTATAGGCGCCGCAGCAAAGGGGATGTGGAAAGAGAGAGAGAAGGGTTTCAGAAGGAAGGAGAGGGATTTGAACCCTCGGTAAACAGCAGTCTACTTAGCATTTCCGGTGCTACACCTTAAACCCCTCGGTCACCCTTCCTTTAGGTTTGGTTTTTCAGATACTCTGACACATTCTAGAGATTTAGGTAGCAAAGTTGCAAGCAAGCTGGTGATCCATAGATAACAGTCAGATAGTACTACTTTTTTTTTTACACATAGATCTAGTACTCACCTACTATTGATATCTGAGATTGACATAATATAAAACAAGAATATTGTACATATGAATCTTTATCTTGGTCACTATTAATCGGATTTCTATACAATAGAAATCCTTTTTACTTTTGAATGGGTAGGCTTTTCTATCACAGTCCGAGAGGGGTCGAATTCGAGGAGAAAAAAAAGCATACACATGCTTTTTTGGGGGTTGCCATAAACAAGTTTAGTTTCGACACTCTGTTTCTCCACCCATCAGAAGCCTTTTTCTGTTACATGCAGAGACGTCGAATCCATCTATTCCATTGCTTTTTAATGTCTGGTTGCAAATTAAAACACATAAATGATGTGCGGCGTACTTATTGCTTTCTCGTACTGCCAAAAGCATTATTTTATTAGTAATCCTGATTAATACAACAATAAGTGGAATGTGAGAGAAAAAGAAATTGGAATTGATTATGCCCAGATCTCAGAGAAATGACAATTCTATTGATAAGACTTCCACAATTCTAGCAGATATTTTGTTACAAGTTTTGCCGACCACTGAAAGAGAGAGGAAAGCTTCTACATATCATAGGGATGGTGCGATTCGGTAGGGTAAATCCGTTCTCATCTACATCTAGTAGACGGTAATCCAAACAGACCCACGTTTTGTGAAGGTGTGTTTCGATTCGGGAACAAATCCTTCGGTCGTGTATCCACGATTCGCGCAACCTCGAATGCTACAGCCATATGTACTAATAGGTTTTAGTAATAAGTGGAAGACTAAGCCTACGAAAAAAAAAACTATGCATGATTTCGCGGGTGAGCGTGGGGGGAAGGCACTACGCATAGAAATCGACATCACAAAGACTTCGTTAATCTGTTTTTGGTTTCGCCACGTATTAAACCTCTTTGACGACTCTCGAATCGTGGTTGACAGTGATTGGGACGACAGACACCCATCCCGTTTGTGTTTTGGATACCCCCAGAATCATCGTAGATTGTCGAGGCGAATAATCCCCGTAATTAAAAAAAATTCAAAAATAAGGCGTTGGGAACGAAGAAATTGTAAAGGATTCTGGGAAATAACATAATGTAGTTATTTACTTGTTTGCCTGGAAATTTTTTACAAGAAGGATGGTTAGGTACTCAATTTAGAACACACTAGCCCCCGCTCAATTACAGGTTAGGGGTAGGAATAATCATTTTATTTCGAACGTTACTACCCCCCGTGCTTCGGGCGGGAGGAGCCGTATGAGATGGAAATCTCACGTACGGTTTTGGAACGGGGCTTATTCGCATTAGCAACCGTAACGGATGTCGGCCCAATCCGAAGGAGAGTATGCAGAAGCTTTATAAAACTATTACAAAGCTATGCGCTTAGAAATTGATTCTTACGATCGGAGTTACATACTTCATAATATAGGTCCTATTCATACTAGTAACGGTAAACATGCAAAAGCATTGGAGTATTACTTCCAAGCATTGGAGCGGAATTCTTTTCTGCCACAAGCTCTTAATAATATGGCTGTGATCTGTCACTACGTGCGATTATCTATACCTTGGGATCCTTTGGCTCGTAGCTATTCAACCAACGAAAAAGGCATCCCACAAACATACTTCTGATCTGAACGAGAGTTGTTGCAAGCTGTGGGGATAAGCTCTACCCCCTCCAGATTAACCCAAATTTGAAAGAAGGGTAGCCTAAAGATCCCATGGGTAATCGATTAAATGGAAGGATATAGCACCGTAAAGATTCATCATTGAAGATATGGGTCGATACAATGAGTTTGGTCTAACCAAGAAGTTAAACAATCTGTCTCTGTAGCAGGGTCGATTGGAAAAATAGGGGTAACGGACCACGGTGTAGTATAAAATCCCAAAGGAACAATCTATCTGAATGGATCCATATTCAGAAGGAATAGGATAATTAGCCTTAGAAGAGGGATTTATATATATAGATATAGAAATCCTTCTCTTGACTGGGAGTACGGAAAGAACTATATCCGGAAAGAGGTAGAGTTGGAAACCCCCATCGATGACTACTTCCAACTCTTCGACGAATCGGAAATTGGTTTACTATCTTTCCTGATCGAGGGGGATAGTTTGCTAGTGAGCCAACCGGAAACGTAGTTGTTCGAGCCGTATGAGGTAGGAAACTCTCAAGTTCGGTTCTGAGGGAGGAGGTCTACAAAAAGATCCATCCATCCTGACCGAGGGGAACAGGCCATTCAGGAGGGAGACTCAGAAAATTCAGAAGCTCGGTTCGATCAAGCCGCCGATTATCGGAGACAAGCAGTAGCACTTTCCCCTGGTAATTACATTGAAGCGCAGAATCGGTTGAAGATTACGGGACGTTCTTCTCCCCTGAGTGAGTGAGGGAAGCACAACCACTTAAATAGAGAGATAGACTAAATAGAATGGCAGAAAAAAAAAGCTAACCCGAACCGATCCGGTTGCATAGACCTAACCCCCTGCGGGATTAAAAGAGTGATGATTTTTGTAAAGTCCACAAGGCACGAATAGGTTGTGTAATAATAGAATCAAATGCCTGACCCGGATGAGTCTTCCATCGATCGTAGTTGTTCCAGTTCCAAATTCAAAGATAAAGAGAAAACTTTGCCGGTTGCTAATTTAGTAATAATGCAAGTTATTAGAAATGGCATACCCCCTGTTGGTAGGTTGTCGCTATCCCTCGTCCGAAGAGAGGAGAGTCTCGATGACTATTCGTTCACCAGAACCAGAAGTCAAGATTATGGTGGAAAAGGATCCCGTGAAAACCTCTTTTGAGAAATGGGCTCAACCCGGACATTTCTCCAAGGTTTTGGCTAAGGGTCCTAGTACCACCACATGGATTTGGAATCTACATGCTGATGCTCATGATTTTGACAGTCACACCAATGATTTAGAAGATATATCCCGTAAAATATTTAGCGCTCATTTCGGTCAACTAGGTATTATTTTCATCTGGCTGAGCGGCATGTATTTTCACGGAGCTCGCTTCTCCAATTACGAGGCGTGGCTGAACGATCCCACTCACGTAAAGCCAAGCGCTCAGGTTGTTTGGCCAATCGTGGGTCAAGAGATACTCAATGGGGATGTAGGCGGAGGGTTCCAGGGAATACAGATTACTTCTGGATTCTTCCAGCTTTGGCGAGCCTCCGGAATAACTAGTGAATTACAACTGTACAGCACAGCAATCGGTGGGTTAGTCTTTGCAGGATTAATGTTTTTCGCTGGTTGGTTTCATTACCATAAAGCTGCTCCAAAGTTAGCCTGGTTCCAGAATGTAGAATCCATGTTGAATCACCACCTGGCAGGTCTTCTGGGTTTAGGTTCTCTCGCATGGGCGGGACATCAAATACACGTTTCGCTACCGATTAACGAGTTATTAGATGCAGGAGTTGATCCCAAAGAGATACCCCTTCCTCATGAGCTTATTCTAAATCGCGATCTTTTAGCTCAAACCTTTCCTAGCTTCGCAAAGGGGTTAATACCATTCTTCACTCTCAACTGGTCGGAATACTCAGATTTGTTAACGTTCCGCGGGGGGTTAAATCCGGTGACAGGAGGATTATGGCTGACTGATACCGCGCATCACCACCTAGCCATCGCTGTTCTTTTCCTTGTAGCTGGTCATATGTATAGAACCAATTGGGGTATTGGGCATAGCATAAAAGAGATTTTGGAGGCTCATAAGGGTCCCTTCACTGGCGAGGGTCATAAAGGTCTCTACGAGATTCTAACAACTTCCTGGCACGCTCAATTAGCTATCAACCTCGCCCTGCTAGGCTCTTTAACTATTATAGTGGCCCATCATATGTATGCCATGCCCCCCTATCCTTACTTAGCCACCGATTATGCCACACAACTTTCCTTGTTTACACATCATATGTGGATTGGAGGATTCTTAGTTGTTGGCGCAGCCGCGCACGCAGCTATCTTCATGATAAGGGATTATGATCCAACTACCCAATATAATAACCTGTTGGATCGTGTTATTCGGCATCGTGATGCAATAATATCACACCTTAACTGGGTCTGTATCTTTTTGGGTTTTCACAGCTTTGGCCTATACATTCATAATGATACCATGAGTGCTTTGGGACGCCCCCAAGATATGTTTTCAGATACTGCTATTCAGCTACAACCTATATTTGCTCAGTGGGTACAAAATAATCATGCATCGGCTCCTGGTTTAACCGCGCCCAATTCAGTGGCGAGCACTAGCCTAGCTTGGGGGGGGGGCAGCGACCTAGTAGCAGTAGCTGGAAAAGTTGCTTTAGCACCAATCCCGTTAGGTACTGCAGATTTCTTGGTACACCACATTCATGCATTTACAATCCATGTTACTGTATTAATATTACTAAAAGGTGTTCTATTTGCACGCAGCTCGCGTCTAATACCCGATAAAGCAAATCTCGGTTTCCGTTTCCCTTGCGACGGACCCGGTAGGGGGGGTACCTGCCAGGTATCCGCTTGGGATCACGTCTTTTTAGGGTTGTTTTGGATGTACAACTCTATATCAGTAGTTATATTTCACTTTAGTTGGAAGATGCAATCTGATGTATGGGGTAGTGTGAGCGAGCAAGGGGCAGTGAGCCACATTACCGGAGGAAATTTTGCGCAGAGTTCAACAACCATCAATGGATGGCTGCGAGACTTCTTATGGGCACAGGCTTCCCAAGTTATTCAATCTTACGGTTCCTCATTATCGGCATATGGTCTCTTATTTTTGGGAGCTCATTTCGTTTGGGCTTTCAGTTTAATGTTCCTATTCAGCGGTCGTGGATACTGGCAAGAACTGATTGAATCTATTGTTTGGGCTCATAATAAATTGAAAGTTGCTCCCGTTACTCAGCCCAGAGCTCTGAGTATCATACAGGGACGTGCTGTGGGAGTAGCTCATTACCTTCTGGGTGGAATCGCCACAACATGGGCGTTCTTCCTAGCGAGAATCATTGCAGTGGGATAATGGCTAGGAGGATTCGAGAAACACTACGGCATCGAGATTTCCAAAATTCAGCCAGGGTCTGTCCCAAGACCCGACTACCCGTCGTATTTGGTTCGGTATAGCCACTGCCCATGACTTTGAGAGTCACGACGATATTACCGAAGAACGCCTCTACCAAAAAGTTTTTGCTTCCCATTTCGGTCAACTAGCTATCATCTTTTTATGGACCTCCGGGAATCTATTTCATGTAGCTTGGCAGGGTAACTTCGAGGCATGGGTACGGGACCCACTACACGTGAGACCGATTGCTCATGCCATCTGGGATCCTCACTTTGGCCAGCCAGCCGTCGAAGCTTACACCCGGGGAGGGGCTCCGGGTCCAGTCAATATAGCATATTCCGGTGTATATCAATGGTGGTACACGATCGGTCTACGCAATAACCAAGATCTTTATAACGGAGCTATCTTCCTGCTAGCTATCTCTGCGGCGTTCTTACTAGCCGGTTGGCTACATTTGCAGCCGAAATGGAAACCTGGTATTTCTTGGTTTAAAAACGCGGAATCCCGTCTCAACCACCACCTTTCCGGACTTTTCGGAGTGAGTTCTCTAGCTTGGGCAGGTCATTTGATCCATGTAGCTATTCCAGAATCTAGGGGTGGACACGTTAGGTGGGACAACTTCTTGACTGCGAGTCCGCATCCTCAAGGCTTGGGGCCGTTCTTCTTAGGCCAGTGGAGTGTCTATGCGCAGGATCCCGATTCCAGTAATCACTTGTTCGATAGTACCCAAGGAGCAGGAACGGCTATTTTAACTTTCCTAGGAGGGTTTCACCCACAAACCCAAAGTTTGTGGTTGACTGACATGGCTCATCACCATCTGGCAATCGCAGTTATATTTATCATTGCTGGTCACATGTACAGAACTAATTTTGGTATTGGACATAGCATGAAAGAGATTTTGGAAGCCCATACTCCTCCAGGAGGCAGGTTGGGTCGTGGGCATAAGGGACTTTACGATACAGTCAATAATTCTCTTCATTTCCAATTAGGATTAGCCTTAGCAGCGCTAGGAGTAGTCACTTCCCTAGTTGCGCAACACATGTATTCCTTACCAGCTTATGCATTTATAGCACAAGATTACACGACTCAAGCTGCATCATATACTCATCACCAATATATTGCTGGGTTTATCATGACAGGAGCTTTTGCGCATGGTGCTATATTTTTTATCCGGGATTATGATCCGGAACAGAACAAGGATAACGTCTTAGCAAGAATGTTGGAACATAAGGAAGCAATAATAGCTCATCTGAGTTGGGCTAGCTTATTCCTCGGATTCCACACCTTAGGTCTTTATGTCCATAACGATGTAATGTTAGCTTTCGGGACTCCGGAGAAGCAGATTCTTATTGAGCCTGTATTTGCTCAATGGATCCAAGCTGCTCACGGTAAAGCTTCGTATGGGTTTGATGTACTTCTATCCTCGGGAGATAGTCCAGCAATCAATGCCGGTCGAAGTTTATGGTTACCTGGCTGGTTGGATGCTATCAATAACAATAGTAATTCATTATTCCTAGCGATTGGACCTGGAGATTTTTTGGTTCACCACGCAATTGCTTTGGGTCTGCACACAACTACATTGATTCTAGTGAAGGGTGCGTTAGATGCCCGTGGTTCTAAGTTGATGCCAGATAAAAAAGAGTTTGGTTATAGCTTTCCTTGTGACGGTCCAGGCAGGGGTGGCACCTGCGACATTTCGGCTTGGGACGCTTTTTACTTAGCCGTTTTCTGGATGCTGAACACAATTGGATGGGTTACATTCTATTGGCACTGGAAGCATATAACCTTGTGGCAAGGGAATGTTGCTCAATTTAATGAATCTTCTACTTATTTGATGGGATGGTTGAGGGATTACCTATGGCTTAACTCCTCGCAACTAATTAACGGCTACAACCCGTTCGGTATGAACAGTCTATCCGTATGGGCATGGATGTTTCTATTTGGACATCTTGTGTGGGCTACTGGATTTATGTTTTTGATTTCATGGCGTGGATACTGGCAAGAGCTTATTGAAACCCTGGCTTGGGCCCATGAACGTACGCCCTTGGCAAACGTGATACGCTGGAAGGATAAACCCGTTGCTCTTTCCATCGTTCAAGCAAGGTTGGTAGGGCTAGCCCATTTCTCAGTAGGTTACATATTTACCTATGCAGCTTTCCTCATAGCATCTACCTCGGGTAAGTTCGGATAATCCATCCGTTTCTGAATTGACCTCCTAATCAACAGAGTATTTCTTTATTTATATTTTGAATTTGTCCGTGCCACTATTACCCCGTCGGGGCTAATCGCAAAATCAACCAGATTACAAGTTGATTCATAAAAAGAAAAAGGGAAAAAAGTATATATACTTTTTTTCCCTTTTTCTACCCACAAGTCGAGGGCAAGTAAATACTTCCATAACAGATCTTATCCGTGTTCTATGTTTAGAATAGCATAATAATCCCATTCAACTGACTTGTGAATTACGGCAAGAAAGAGTCTTATTGAGAAGGAGAAAAGGAAAAAAGAATTAGTAAAAGAATATGAAGCTATTCGTCAATCTTTGAAACGACAAATCAGGATCAGTTCATCAATCCAGCAAAAGATAGAAATTTCTAAGGAGCTGCAATCTTTGCCGCGTAATAGTGCGCCTACTCGTCTCCGTAACCGATGTTCCCTAACCGGACGACCCAGATCCAATTACCGAGACTTTGGTTTATCCAGACATGTACCTCGCGAAATGGCACATACTTGTTTGTTGCCTGGGGTAAAAAAATCAAGTTGGTAAATAAAGAGAGACTCTACTAATAAAGTATAAAAAACATATATATAGATTAAATAGTTCTTTCTTTTTTCATGTTCAATGCAATTATTAAAGGGTGTATAATAATTACATCGAAGGTATCGATTACGCGGGGTAGAGCAGCTTGGTAGCTCGCAAGGCTCATAACCTTGAGGTCACAGGTTCAAATCCTGTCTCCGCAAAGGAAACCACCGATTCTTTCTCTCTTGCTGGTGCAGCAAACCATGCTCCCTGCCGAGCTTACCCTAAAAGTTTCGCTCATCTGCAAATAGAATAGATACTTATACTAAAAAAAGAGGACTATTTAAAGAAAATCTCAGCCTATAGTTACGTTGCATCACGCAACAAAGTAAAGATTCTTTGAAGAATTTATCGTGTCTCTCTATTACCAATATTGGGTCTGAGTGGAGAAGCAAAACAGGGTCTAAACTCGAATAACTATAGAATAGAAGAGGGTAGATAAATAAACCTAGGCCCCTTTAACTCAGTGGTAGAGTACCGCCATGGTAAGGCGTAAGTCATCGGTTCAAATCCGATAAGGGGCTGGTCAAACAAACATAGCATAAAGAAAACACCATTTCTATCGTTTCGAGGGAAGTCGCTAAACCAGAGCCAGTATGAGTTACGAGGGAAATACAAAAAAGCCTGCTTACGGAAAAAGAAAAACCTCAAGATGCTGGCACAAAAAGAGTTATTTCGCGAGATACCAGGATTGTTTCATAAAACTTGAAACAAACTACCAGATTCTTTGAACAAAACCTTTTCTGTTCACTTACGATTCTACTAAACGAAATCTCAATACCGATAGAATTTGCGACAGATTGATAGGTAAAATATGGTATGGCTGGCTCATTTAGCCAGCGGTGAAGCTCACTCACTACGAGACTAGCTCTTCTTTCATTTGACTATTTTTTCTTTTATCACCCAGTTTTCTGATAGAAAAAGCGAAGTTATAGTTATCAGTGATACCCAAGAATCAGATGGATATAATTTTTCATTTACGGAACTTTCAAGTTATATCTAGTCTGGGGATTCAATACGAACAATCAATATCAGTATACTTCTATTGATTAGAAAGAAAAATAGATAGATATATATCTGTTTTTTTCATTTTCTTGTCCGAGTGACTCTTGGTTGTTGAGTTACTGAGTAGTTATTCGACCTACTTGATTAGGACTAAACTTCCTGATCTGTTTTTTATACTCCTCACAAAAAAAAAAGCATTCTACTGAAACTACCCGAACTTGCTGGAATTCAGAAAATAGACCTTTGATTCAACATCGAGGTTTTACATGCTTTTTACTGATCAAATCTGGGTTGAAGTTATCCTACTACCAGACAAATCAAAATCAGAAAGCTTTCAATTCTTATGAGAGATTGGTAAAATAAGTATTGGGGTATTCATAGAGTATGGGTTAGTGTCGCAGTGAGATCAGGCGGATCCATGAATATTAGTATATCCCAACTTCTCGAAGAATATACTTTTTTTTTTCTCTTCTCGCTTGCATCATGCAATACCTCTTTTTTTTCTTCACCGACAGAGGGAAAAGATGCTATATCTAGAATAGTTGTTGAAAGATATTAGGACTGCGGGGGAGTATTCAGTAGACACCGAATTTTTGTTCGACGACGGAAAATGAAAGATATATATATATATCTATATATTTTAAGAAAATCCCAAGCCGAGGGTCTATTGATGCGACGCAAAGGTGACAACATTCTGGAAGAAGAGAGAGGTTTACCCACCTTCTGAACGATCGGATAACAGACTGTCTTATCTTAGGTCGATATGGCTATGTCGAAACACAGGAAGTTATAAGAAACGTAGGGTTGTGGCAAGCAAGAAGGGGAGGAATAGATGTAGCAATGAACAAAAAAGCAAGAGAGGATAGAAGAGAAAAAGGGAGATATTTTAGAGAGAGCAAGATTTAAAGGAATGGGAGTGATTAAGGAGAGGGTAAGGGGGTCATAGATTTCCAGTCCAGTGAAATCGATCGATATCACTCTCGCGCTAGCTGCTACATAAAAACAGACTGTTTCGTTGAACGATTCTTTCAGAAGGGAAAGGGATGACGATGCTACGCTCCGCAAGGCGGTGTGATTATAACTACGTTATCAAGAAGAAAAGGGAACCCATAAGTTATTCGAGGAGTTGAGTGGGGGGAATAATAATGACTATCGCCATTGGGAAATCTTCCAAGGAACCGAAAGATTTGTTTGATAGTATGGATGACTGGCTAAGAAGAGATCGGTTTGTTTTTGTAGGTTGGTCTGGCCTTTTACTTTTTCCCACTGCGTATTTCTCTTTGGGTGGTTGGTTTACTGGTACAACCTTTGTCACCTCATGGTATACTCATGGATTAGCTAGTTCTTACCTGGAAGGTTGCAACTTCCTGACAGCTGCCGTCTCTACTCCAGCTAATAGTTTGGCTCACTCTCTGCTTCTATTATGGGGCCCCGAAGCGCAAGGCGATTTCACTCGTTGGTGCCAATTGGGAGGTTTGTGGACTTTTATTGCTCTTCACGGTTCCTTTGCTTTGATAGGTTTCATGCTACGCCAATTCGAACTTGCCAGGTCTGTACAGTTACGACCCTACAATGCAATAGCATTCTCTGGGCCTATCGCTGTTTTTGTTTCTGTATTTTTGATTTATCCCCTGGGACAATCTGGTTGGTTTTTCGCACCCAGTTTCGGCGTAGCCGCTATTTTTCGATTTATTCTCTTCTTTCAAGGTTTTCACAACTGGACATTAAATCCGTTTCATATGATGGGAGTTGCTGGAGTTCTAGGCGCTGCCCTCCTATGTGCAATCCACGGTGCTACTGTGGAAAACACTCTATTTGAGGATGGCGATGGTGCGAACACATTCCGCGCATTTAACCCAACTCAGTCTGAAGAAACTTATTCAATGGTAACTGCTAATCGTTTCTGGTCCCAGATTTTTGGTGTCGCTTTTTCCAACAAACGTTGGTTACACTTTTTCACGTTATTCGTGCCAGTGACTGGGTTATGGATGAGTGCTATCGGAGTAGTCGGTCTCGCTTTGAATTTACGTGCGTACGATTTTGTATCGCAAGAAATTCGTGCAGCAGAAGATCCCGAGTTTGAGACTTTTTACACAAAAAACATCCTACTGAACGAAGGTATTCGTGCTTGGATGGCGGCTCAAGATCAGCCTCATGAAAACCTTGTATTTCCCGAGGAGGTCTTACCCCGTGGAAACGCTCTATAATGGAACCCTCTCTTTGGGTGGTCGCGATCAAGGGACCACTGGTTTTGCTTGGTGGGCCGGCAACGCTCGACTTATAAATTTGTCTGGTAAATTGCTTGGTGCTCACGTGGCTCACGCCGGATTGATCGTATTTTGGGCCGGAGCAATGAATTTATTTGAAGTGGCTCACTTCGTTTCAGAAAAGCCTATGTATGAACAAGGCTTAATATTACTTCCTCACCTAGCCAGCCTCGGCTGGGGGGTAGGTCCCGGTGGAGAAGTCGTAGACACATTCCCATACTTTGTTTCCGGAGTACTTCATTTGATTTCTTCCGCAGTTTTAGGTTTTGGGGGTATCTACCACGCTCTCATCGGGCCCGAAACTCTAGAAGAATCCTTTCCATTCTTTGGCTACGTTTGGAAAGACAAAAACAAGATGACCACGATTCTGGGTATCCATCTAATACTACTGGGTCTCGGTGCCTTCTTATTAGTGTTCAAAGCACTCTATTTCGGAGGTTTGTATGATACATGGGCACCCGGGGGCGGGGACGTGAGAAAGATTACCAACCCTACCCTAAGTCCAAGTGTAATCTTTGGTTATCTACTAAAATCTCCTTTTGGTGGGGAAGGCTGGATTGTAAGTGTAGATAACCTCGAAGATATTATTGGGGGACATGTCTGGTTGGGATCTATTTGTATTTTCGGGGGAATTTGGCACATACTAACAAAACCTTTTGCCTGGGCTCGTCGTGCTTTTGTTTGGTCTGGAGAGGCTTACTTATCTTATAGCCTAGCAGCTCTTGCTATTTTTGGTTTCACAGCTTGCTGCTTTGTCTGGTTCAATAACACAGCATATCCTAGCGAATTTTACGGTCCCACTGGACCAGAAGCCTCTCAGGCTCAAGCTTTTACCTTTCTTGTCAGGGATCAACGCCTCGGTGCCAACATAGGCTCGGCTCAGGGACCGACCGGTTTGGGTAAATACCTTATGCGTTCTCCAACGGGAGAAATCATTTTTGGGGGGGAAACTATGCGTTTCTGGGACCTTCGAGCTCCCTGGCTAGAACCTCTAAGAGGGCCTAATGGTTTGGATCTTAGTAAGTTAAAGAGGGATATACAACCTTGGCAAGAGCGGCGATCTGCGGAGTACATGACTCATGCACCTCTGGGCTCTTTAAATTCCGTGGGTGGAGTAGCTACTGAGATCAATGCCGTCAACTACGTATCTCCCCGAAGTTGGTTAGCAACATCTCACTTCGTTCTAGGATTCTTCTTCTTCGTGGGTCACCTATGGCACGCGGGAAGGGCTCGTGCAGCTGCAGCCGGGTTTGAAAAAGGAATTGATCGTGATACCGAACCCGTCCTTTCAATGACTCCCCTTAATTAAAGAAGAAAAAGCGGGAAAAGAAGACAGTTAAAATTATTGAAAAAAGGAAAGGATTCTCCCTCTACTGCTACTGGTAGTAAGTCCATATGCGCTTGATGAATGTACATTCCCGTCAGCGGATTCGTTGCCCATTCCATTAAATCCAAGTAGATTTATATTGTCTATCCATCTATTGGGATGGGTAGACACCAACAACTTCGGAGTCTAGCTAGCTCAACGATATGGGCAACCTAAAAACGATAAATAGAGTAAGTTTTTATGCAGTAATGAATGTCTATGTGTCAGAAACGGCGGTTTCTTAGGAGCTACTTTTAGGTAGACTCTCAGAGCGGAGGCGGTTGGTTGCTATAACTCTATAACTGGAAATCTAAAATTCCGTCGAAGCGGGAGACTATCGTCAACCCGAATTCTTTTTACTTGGATTGGTTTTTCGACGCATCATAGGCAACAAATCCCCTTGTCGACTACTTTTTTTCTAAAAGTCATTTTTTTTTTTTAGAGACCACCCACATACCATATGATGCTGACGTCTCTGAATATTCTTATGGCTTAATCTTCGATATTGAACTGTAGGAGAAAGAGGGATTCGAACCCTCGATGGTGTTTCGGCACCATGCCAGTTTTCAAGACTGGAGCCATAAACCACTCGGCCATCTCTCCTAGATACATAGAATCCTTGTCTAACAATCAGAAGTATCAATGATCTACCTTCTTGGTAGATAGATTATCTCAACGTCAATATATAAGTATTGTATCGAAACTTACCTCTAGTATGGAAGATATGAAACGGATTTTCTTGTAAGATTGATGATAGAATTCTGTGGATGACTGTTGCTAATTGCGGAATTTTTCCACCTCCATTCAATGAGTCATCGATAGATTGAGTAAAATCAAAATATAGAGTACCAGAAGATTCTTAGCTCCCGCTTAATATCTTACCTTCTGTTGGTACAACGAGAATCTCGCCGAATGAGGATTGGATGGTACAAACAACCCATTTTTGATACCCAGGGAATTAGAATTACGACTATAGCTTTTCAATTGGCTTTATTTGCACTAATCACCATATCATTCTTACTAGTTGTTGGTGTACCTGTCGCGCTCGCGTCTCCTGATGGTTGGTCCAGCAATAAAAATTTTGTATTTTCGGGGGCTTCGTTATGGATCGGATTAGTTTTCTTAGTAGGTATACCAAATTCCTTTATTTCCCAATGATTAAGAATCCCAGTACTCCGGAACTTGCTATCGCGGGTAGAGACGCAATAAATATAGTTAAGATATAATCTACTCGTAAAAAGAAGTTACGGAATAGCTATTTCGCCTCAATCTATCTCGGGGAAGAGGGCGGGTGGGTCCCCTCGCCCGCAACCCGATCGAGTCAAGCAGCTAATCAAGAAGCCGAATGACTTGCAGAGGTTACTATATACTAAGTCTGCGATGGAGTGTACAATAAAAGTGATAGCAAAATCTGCGGATATAGTTGAATGGTAAAATATCTCCTTGCCAAGGAGATGACGCGGGTTCGATTCCCGCTATCCGCCCCAAAAATCACTCAGCAGCATGCTCTGTACGTGGGGGAAAGAATGCATCAACAGTTTAATTGCAAGAATCACTAATTTTTTTTGCTGAGCGAGCAAAAAAAAAATCATCCAGTAATCGGTCTTTTTGGGGTGACTCGGAAGAGTGCGGGAATCAGCCACTTGCTAAAGCTCCCACCGAGTAGTATACTTATCAGTTAGTAGACTACTAGTTATAAGGCCTTCCATATCGATATAAGCTTAGCCTTCGATCAGATTAAGATCAACTGTGGTTCGGTAAGGGGGGCGATATAGTCAAGTGGTAAGACAGAGGATTGCAAATCCTTGATTCCCCAGTTCGAGTCTGGGTGTCGCCTACTAAAAGTATCAGTGGTATTCGTCAAGTAGAGAGAGGTTTTTAAGATAAGAAAGGAGTAGAGAAGGGGCTATAAAGATAAGGAGAAGTAAGAAGAGCAAAAAAGATAGATAGATTAACCTTATTAATCTATTTATTTTCCCATTATCAGGGATTGTTTGCCGCGCCGAAACCAGATACAAACCGAGATGCTCTACGGTCTATCATAGCCTATCACTTTGAATGTATCTGGGTGTATCACGCGTAAGCAACCCCAATATTAGTATAACATCAGTTGCTGTATCAGATGTCTGAATCAGCAAAAACCTCAAATGAATGTTTGGTCACATTAAAAAAAAGTATCTACGCCGTCACTATCGTTCGCTATTAGGGTATCCTAGTTAAGTAGGAATCAAATCCTCACGCGTTGCGTATGTGGATATCCATGCGTAGACTCGTAGATAATCGATCAAAAAGAATTTTCGGGATAGTCGAAAAGATAGGAATCACAATCACGGATCCAGTTAGTATAGCTTGGGCTGCTTCGATGGCGACTTCTACGTTCTCTTTATCACTTGTAGTTTGGGGAAGAAGCGGATCGTAAAAAAAGTGGTTGACTCTTCCTCTTCTAGATTGATCTGATTAATGCTCATCGTTGCGGAGGAGGTACAAGACAAGCAACCCCCCTCCACCCTTTTTTGCGGAGAGGGGGGACCAATCTCTACTCGAAAAGAACGACGACGGCGTTTCGCTACCGGAACTGTGCTGCGTATAACCGCCCGCCATGCCCCAAAAGCTGGTCTGTTCTTCCCTATCCGACAACGAATACTTATTCTACGTTTCTTTGCTCATTTACAAACGCTGCCTTATGCCAACCAACATCAGTTGTTTTGAGCGGCCGTTTGAATATAGAGAATCAGTAGAAAAGCTGTTGGGATTAGGATGAAAAGTGCGGTGGCTACGAACGCAAGAATGTTAACTTCCGTATTAGTAGTTCAAATCGATTAAAGAGTAATATGAGTTGTCCCGTCAGGATAAAACTCTTGGACTCTGTTATGAACCATCTATTTGTTTCGTTGCTTGTTTAGTCGGGTCGACCGAATCAAATGTATCCAATCATTCGGGGGCGATAAACTTTTTTGGTGGAACGCCCAATATCGATTACATAGTATATCACGAAATAGAATTTTGAGAATACCTGTTCCTCCTATCTTCCGTATAGAGGTAACCAAGCTTTCATCAATCATCGACCAATCAGCTATCGCTGGTTGCTGGAGGGATATTCTATAAAAAATTCAAGCAATTTTCTGAACTGGAAGTATAAATAAAAATTTTGATTGGGTTTTCTAGTTACCTTTAGAACTTTTTGATAAAATAGATTAGATTGATTGACTTTTGGTGGGGAACACTCTATAATCCTAGGAGGTAATCTGGCCCCCATCGTCTAGAGGCCTAGGACAACTCTCTTTCACGGAGGCGGCGGGGATTCGAATTCCCCTGGGGGTAGCACTCAACCTCACGAATCTTATCGGATATATTTTTATAGAATAATCCTATTCCTTTGGCTCGTGCCTAAAAAAAGTGATCAGTTATGAGATTCAACTTGTCGGGAGACTATGATTACCATAGAACTCCAATTCCGAAACGAAAACCTTTTGTGACTTTTTGTTTTTTAAAGTGCGGGTCGATGCTCGAGTGGTTAATGGGGACGGACTGTAAATCCGCTGGCGACGCCTACGCTGGTTCGAATCCAGCTCGACCCAAATATGAGACTGATACACTCTTGTGTATCTTATTGATCTTTTTTAGAGATGTCATCACTGAATAAATACGGTGGAATCAGTCCAGTTCGGTAAAACAACCATCGGGATTGACGGGTCTCGAACCCGCAACTTCCGCCTTGACAGGGCGGTGCTCTAACCAATTGAACTACAATCCCAGGAAGTATTTAGAGTTTATGTAGTAGATAGTTCAAAGTCAACGACCTTGTTGGGTTGGATTCTTACTCGACGAATAAATGTTAAAAGACAGAGTAGATCTGTATAGTTGGATTTCGAAACAAAAGTAGGATAGAATCAAACCGAACGTATGGGGCCGGTGTTCGGTAGTGGTTCCGAATCATGTCAAGGAAGTGAAAAAGAAAAGGTGATTTTTAAGTTTTTTTTTGTTCAATCCATAAACTCGACTAGCATAAAAAAAGATATATATATCTTTTTTTATCTCTACTGGTTGGTTTTGTGGTTTTTTGCATGTAGTAAAGACAACTACTGCGTAGTTCTATGAGTATCAACAGAAGATCTCCGTGGGTCGGTTACTTCTTTCTTATGTTATGACTTATTGCATTACACTGAAGTCGTTTGATGGTCACTACATGTACAACTACCCACCTAGTATAAGTAACTAGAATTATAATAATCATTTTTCTTATTAAAATTTCTGCTTCCCTAGCAATCGAATCTACTGATATAATAAACTTGCTTAGTTTTAGCCTGTTCGCCGCGAGTCGTTGCATTCTTACGAATGATCACAAAATTCTTTTTTTTTAGAATAAAAATCTTTCTGAAGATACGGTTTCGTACTGCCAAAAAACCGTCGGTGGATTTTGTTTACCCTCTATCTTCTATACTATTCCCCAATCTGTTTGTTTCTCCTTTCCTTGGTTTTTTTTCTTCCAAAAGAAAAACGAATATTTCCGTTTATTTTGACACAAAAGGTATCCTGGTTGAAGGGAGAAGATGAACAAACGAAAGAAAAAGAAAGATATATTGAAATGGTGGAGTTTTATCCGAGAATTAGTCTCAACGTAACAAGTATTAGGAGGAGATAGAGATACGCCTGTACTACCAGAACTTGCACAAATTCAAATTGAAGGATTTCACCGTTTTGTTCACGAAAAATCACTTGAAGAGCTTAAGGGTTTTCCAAAGATTGAAGATACAGATAAGGAAGTTGAATCTTGATCTGTTGGTGAACAGTACCAAATGGCGGAACCTTCGGCGGAAGAGAGGGATGTTGCGTATCAATGTGCCACATATTCATCTGACTTGTACGTACCAGCTTAATTAACTCGAAACAAAGACGGATTAGTGCAAAAGGAGGCTGTACGTCTTGGATCTATCCCCTGGATGGATTCACAAGGAACATTCATTATTAATGGAATAGCTAGAGTTCTAGTGAATCAAATATTGAGGAGTCCCGGTATCTACCTTAATCGCGAATTGGATCAGAGGGGAGTCTCAGCGTGTACTAGCACTGTAATTTCGGACTGGGGAGGAAGATTCAAATCAGAGATGGATAAGAGAGACAGAATCTGGGTTCGCATCAGCAAGAAACGCAAAATATCTGTTCTGATCTTACTAATAGCTATGGGATTAAGCAAAAAAGACATTTTAGAAAACGTTCGTTACCCAAAAATATTTTCGAGCATGTTGAAAAAACAAAAAAGTGCTATTGAATCGTCAGAGGATGCTACAGTGGAACTCTACAAACGCCTATATTCTGCCACAGATGTAGATATAGTATTTTCAGAATCTATATTTAAGGAATTGTAGAAGAGATTTTTTCAGCATGTATGTGAATTAGGACGGATCGGTCGACGAAATTTGAACGTTAAATTAGCTCTTGATGTACCTGAAACAGAACAATTTTCATTACCACAAGACGTATTGGCAGCCGCGGATCGTCTAATAGAGATAAGCTATGGAATAGGTAGTCTCGATGACATAGATCATTTGAAGAATCGACGTGTTCGATCTGTAGCGGATCTGCTACAAGAACGATTAAAGCTGGCCTTAAACCGCTTGGAGAATTCGATTCGACAAAATCTTCGTAGATCCGTCAGACGTAAACGTAAATTAACTCCCGGGGGTTTAGTAACGTCCATCCCAATAATAGCAACTTTTAAGGAGTTTTTTGGTTCACATCCCTTATCGCAATTTCTAGACCAAACCAATCCACTATCAGAACTAGTTCATAGAAGGAGATTAAGTTCTCTAGGTCCCGGCGGGTTGACGAGACGAACTGCTAGTTTTCAAGCTCGAGACATTCATTTCAGTCATTACGGGCGTATATGCCCGATCGAGACATCCGAAGGGATGAACGCTGGGCTAATCTCGTCATTAGCGATCCGTGCAAAGATTAGCAATTCTGGATCCTTACAGAGTCCTTACCTTAAAATGTTCGAATCGTCTGTGGAAGAACAACCAGTTGATTTATCTCCCGCCGAGGATGATTTTTACCGAGTAGCCACCGGAAACCTATTAGTATCAGAGTGGAGAACTAAAGAAAAAGAAGTTATACCAGTTCGCTATCGCCAAGAATCTTTAAGTGTTCTATGGGAACAAGTAGATTTACGAAGCATTGATCCCCTACAGCATTTCTCTATCGGAGCTTCTC
>ERZ1034389.80-NODE-80-length-27765-cov-2.506460_pt1 | contig 27765 bp, 24 predicted proteins | sample MGYA00520611_ERZ1034389 | MGnify/ENA primary metagenome ERZ1034389 (study PRJEB33736, sample SAMEA104288470) | Azolla filiculoides | biome: Urban; feature: water surface; material: ditch water | place: Netherlands | collected 2014 ... | reverse complement strand
CGGCTTCGCCGATGTCTATGTCACCGACTATCTGCGCGCCCGTGCCGAACTGCGCCAGGGCATTCGCAGCCATGACGGCCTTGTCGCCGATCTTGCGCTCGATGCCTTCACCGATATCGCCCCGGATCTGCGCATTTCCGGTGGTCCGCGCGCCACCTATGCGACGAGCGGCTATACCAAGGCCTATTACGGCGTCGATGCCGGTGAATCTGCAGCCTCGGGCCTCAGTGAATATCACCCGGATGGTGGCTTCACATCCGTCGGTGCCGGCGCGGCGATCACCTGGGACGCCACCGAAAAATTGCAGATGAGCGCCTTTACCGAATACAAGCGCCTGACCGGCCCTGCCGCCGACAGCAGCCTTGTCGAGGAACGTGGCAGCAAGAACCAGCTGACATTCGGCGTCTCGGCCAGCTACAAGTTCGGCTTCAGCCTCGATTGAGGCTCCGGCATATCTGCCGGGCACTGTGCTGATTTTTCGCGGTTGCTGACCGGCAATCGCGGTTTTCTTGGCCGCCGCCATGCTCTATCACTGGCATTATGAACAGTTCAGCCGACCACCACGATCGCGTTATCGACGCGCCTTCCGACAACTGGGTCTACCGCGCGTTGCCGCGCTGGCTCTGGCCCTTCGCCCAGCTGGCCCGCTGGGACCGGCCGATCGGCTGGCAATTGCTGATGTGGCCGTGTTTCTGGTCCTCGGCACTGGCGGCCAACGTGCTGGCTGCCGACGACCGGCTGAACCCGACGCAGTTCGTCTTTCACCTCGTCCTGTTCTTTGTCGGATCGGTTGCCATGCGCGGTGCCGGCTGCACCTATAACGACCTCGTCGACCATGAGATCGATGACAAGGTCGCGCGCACCCGCTCGCGCCCCCTGCCGTCGGGCCGTGTATCGCGCCGTAATGCCAAGATCTTCGTGGGCCTGCAGGCGCTGGTCGGCCTTGCGGTTCTGCTCTGCTTCAACATGTTTTCGATTGTCCTGGGCATAGCCTCGCTGGCCATCGTGGCGATCTATCCCTTTGCCAAGCGCTTTACCGACTGGCCACAGTTCTTTCTCGGCCTTGCCTTTTCCTGGGGCGGGCTGATGGGCTGGGCCGGCCTGCATGGCAACCTGTCGCTCGCTGCGATCCTGCTCTATCTCGGCGCCGTCGCCTGGACCATCGGCTATGACACGATCTACGCCCATCAGGACAAGGAGGACGATGCGCTCGTTGGCGTGCGCTCCACGGCTCGCCTGTTCGGTGACGACACGAAACTCTGGCTCGCCGGTCTTTACGGTCTGACGCTGCTGCTGCTTCTCGTCTCCTTTGTCATGGCGGGCGCCGGCTTTCCGGCCATTCTCGGCCTGATGATCGCCGGCGGGTTGTTTGCCTGGCAGATCAAGGTCCTCGACATCGATGACGGCGCCCAGTGCCTTGCGCTGTTCAAGTCGAACAACCGCGTCGGGGCGATCATTTTCCTCGGCCTGCTTATGGCGCTGCCTTTCGCCTGAGCAATCGCCTCGCTTTACGTCCGGGTTTCATGGTCGGAGTAAGGGCGAACTGGCTTGGATCGGCACGCTCTGTCGCAAATACCCTGAAAACAAACAGGCCCGGAAGTTGCCTTCCGGGCCTTGTAATGTTCCGTCTTGGGACGAAATCAGCTGCGGGCGATGATTTCCTTGCCGGAAATCTTCATGGTTACGCCAAGCGAACCGGTCGTGCGGCGCACCAGGAAGCGCGGGCGGCGCTCGGCGAAATAGGAGTGGCGGCGACGCGGTTGCGTGTCACGGGGGCGCACCTCGCCGATATGATCTTCCAGCGGACGGGCAATGCCGTCGGCCTCGACCATCAGCATCGGGATGCGGAAGGCATCCGCCCAGCCGCGCCAGTCGGCAGCGATATCGCAGAGATCATGGGCGACGAGCAGTGGGATGCACAGATCCGGATCGTCGTGATGCAGTTCGAGTGTGACGGTCACTTCGCCGTCGCCATGGTCGATCGCCCGGGCCGCAACGCCTTTGAAGGCGCGGGCCGGCAGAGCGAAGGAGAGGGGGAGACCGCTACCAGGAAGGATTTTACGCAGCACCGCGCCGCGTTCGTCGATGGTGATTGTCACATCGCCTAAGGAGCCGTGCAGTGCGTAGGAGACCTGCTGTGGGAACCGCGAGGGATCCAGTCGCAGAGTGGCTCCTGCCCAATCGGGCTTCATAACCGTGTTCGTCATCTTCATGCTACCCTTGTTTTACCCGAGAGCGCGTCATGTGCTCGTCTGTTTGGGACTTCTCGTCCTCTGTGGGGGCAACATAGCCAGCGGCTGTTCGAGACAGCTTAAAAATCGCGGTAAAAAAAACCTTGCAGTCTCAAATGGTTAGTTTTGTCGTACTGCGCAGGGTTGCTGAAACGTGAAAATCGGCCACGATCTATTCCAGATCGATACAGATGTCGGATCGCCGGGATGTGGGAAGGCGAGCCCGTATGCCGCCTGCTTCATGCGGCAGTCTCGAAAAGCGCATTCGCAGCGTTTCTTCACAAAGATATAAAGCTCCGAGCAAGAATTAAGGCGCATGATGCGATTCGTATAAATCGATTTTTCTGCCGAGGACGCGATGGTCTCCACATATCTGAGCTATGATCTTGCGACGCGAGATATGAAGTCGAGCCTCAACCGCGTCGCCTCTGACAGCCAGGTTGCGCGCGAAACCGCGTATTTCGAAGAGAATATCGGCAACGTCACGTCCGTGGATGAATTCCTCGACGACTACCGTCTTTATTCCTTTGCGATGAAGGCCCACGGTCTCGAAGAGATGACCTATGCCAAGGCCTATATGAAAAAGGTCCTTGAAAGCGATCTCAGCGAAAGCACCAGCTTTGCCAACGTCCTGTCAGATGATCGATATCGCAATTTCGCCGCCGCATTCCAGTTCACCGGCCAAACCAAGGATTCCCAGACGTCGGCGCAGGAAACCAAGCTGCTTGCGCTTCTGGATGAGCAGCTCGTTGCCGAAAACGACGCGATCGAGACCGAAACCTACTACTACGAGTCGGTGATCGACACGGTCACCTCGGCCGACAGCCTGGTCAAGAACACTCGCCTGTTCAATTATGTGCTCGACGCTTATGGCATCGACGGCACCTATTACACCAAGGAACATTTCACCAAGATCCTGACCAGCGATCTCAGTGACAGCGCAAGCTACGTGAACCAGTTGGTGGAAAACGACGCGTCGAATTCGGCGGCCTTCCTCAAAATGGCCCAGGCGTTCAGCTTCAATACCGATGGTTCCCTTTCCGGAACAACGGCCCAGAGCGCCGAGCAGAAGGAAGGCACTGTCGCTCTCTATATCGAGGAAGAGCAGACCTACGCCTCCGAATACTATCTTCAGCGCGAAAAGGCCTACTACACAGCCCAGATCGCCAACGTGACCACGGTCGAGGATATCACCGGCGACGAGCGGCTGTTCAACTATGTCAAGACCGCCCTGGAGCTCGACGGAACGGTGACGGCTTCGGTGTTCAAGTCGATCGTCACCAGCGACCTGAGTGCTTCTGGCAACTACGCCATCACCAATGGCGGCAGCGCATGGGTCGCGGTTGCGCAGAAGTTCAATTTCGGCACGGATGGCAACGTCAGGTCAGGCTATTCGGCACAGGGCACCGCCCAGCTTGCGTCGACGCATACCGGCTTTGCCGAATTTTACGATGACGAAAGCGAAGAGATGAAGACGTCGACCATCGACTACTTCACCGAAAAGATGGCCGAGATCACCAGTGTCGATGATCTATTGGACAACAGTTCGCTTCGCCTGATGCTGCAGAGGGCTTTCGGATTTGAAGGGGATGAATTCAGTAATTCCGAGCTGCGCAGGGTCCTGACCAGCGACATCACCGATCCGAACAGCTACGCCAACAAATCGAAGGATTCGCGCCTGATCGAAATGGCGACCTTGTTCAACTTCGACAGCGAAGGTGAAGCCAAGGCGCCGTTGCAGGCGCAAAACCAAGCGACTGCGACGAATATCGCCAAGGACTACATCGTCAAGCAGATCCTCTACCTGGAGGGTGACGAGCAGACGACCGCCAAGGAAGCTGCCACCAAGGAGTCCGAATATTATCAGGAGCAGATCGCCAGCATTCGCACGGTCGATGAGCTTCTGGATGATCGCCGTGTCGTCGATGTCGTGCTCGGCGCATTCGGTTTCGATGGCGATGAGGTAACGGACGACTTCCTCAAGCAGCTGTTTGCCTCGGATCTCGATGATCCCAAGAGCTTCGCGAACCAGCAGGCCAATTCCAAATGGGCGGAACTGCTCGCGTCCTTCAATTTCGACAGCGAGGGCAACCTGACCGATGACACCGTCGGAACGGTGCAGCAACGCGGCGAAACGCTCGAAACCATCAACCTCTACCTGCGCCAGACGTTTGAAGAGAGCGAAGGCGAAAGCAATGAGGGTGTTCGCCTGGCGCTCTATTTCGAGCGCACGGCGCCGACATTGACCGATGCCTATGACCTGATCGCCGATGAGGCGCTGCTGGAAGTCTTCCGCACCACGTTCGGCTATTCGGAAGAATTCTCCAACATGGACGTCGACATGCAGGCGAAGATCGTCGAGGACAATATCACGCTTTCGGATTTCCAGGATCCCGCCAAGATGGAACGCTTCCTGCAGCGCTACACCGCCATGTATGACACCGAGAACGCCAGTTATGACACGTCCGCACTGTCCATTCTCCAGGGCAGCGGCGGCGGGATCTCCGCCGATCTCCTGACAACGCTTGCCGGCTTGAAATACTAGGTCTGATCAAATCCGGCAGCCCTGCTGGCGCCGCCGGATCTGATCGTGATTTAAAATCTGCCGCGACTTGTCGGCAGATTTTTTTTGAACTATCGATGTATTCATTGGGATATATCGAGGTGGAAGTCCGCGTGACGAAAAAGTTTTGGAACCGAATGGCAAGTGGCAGCCGTGTAGCCGTTGCTTTGGCAGCATTTTTGGCAGCCCCGCTGGCCGCTTTCGCCGCTGAACCGGTGACGGTATTTGCAGCCGCAAGTCTCAAGGAAAGCGTGGAGAAAATCGCGATCGACTGGAAGGCGGAAACCGGCAACGACATGCGCCTGTCCTTTGCCGGCAGCTCCGCGCTCGCCAAGCAGATCGAGGAAGGCGCCCCGGCCGACGTTTTCATTTCCGCTGACCTGAAATGGATGGATCACCTCGACAAGGCCGGCAAGATCAAGTCCGACACACGGGTCAACCTGCTCGGCAACCGCATCGTGCTTGTCGCGCCGAAAGATTCCACGCAGACCACGACCATTGCCCAGGGCTTTCCGCTGGCAACGCTTCTGGGGGACGGCCGTCTCGCGATGGCCAATGTCGATGCCGTGCCGGCCGGAACCTATGGCAAGGCCGCCCTGGAAAAGCTCGGCGTCTGGGACACGGTGAAAGACAAGGTCGCGCAGGCCGAGAACGTGCGTGCGGCCCTGCTTCTCGTCTCCCGCGCCGAAGCGCCGCTTGGCATTGTCTATGAAACCGATGCCAAGGTCGATCCATCGGTCCGCATCCTCGATCGTTTCCCCGAAGACAGCCACAAGGCCATCGTCTATCCGGCCGCGTTGACCGCGGAGACCGAAAGCGCTGAATCCGCTGCCTTCCTCGCTTACTTGCAGGGCGCCAAGGCACATGCCATCTTCACCGAAGCTGGTTTCACGGTCCTTGCCAAAACCAACTGACCGAGGCGAACCGACCGGCAATCATGATCGGGGCTTGGAGACTGCAATCAGGATGACCGCGTGACGCTGACAGCTGAGGAATGGACCGCTATGCTGCTCAGCCTGAAGGTCGCGGCCGTCGCCGTGGCCTTTTCGCTGCCTGTGGGCATCGCTGTGGCCTGGTTGCTGTCGCGCCGTGAGTTCTGGGGCAAGACACTGCTCAACGGTCTGGTCCATCTTCCACTGATCATGCCGCCGGTGGTGACCGGCTATCTGTTGCTCATCACCTTCGGTCGCAAGGGCAGTGTCGGCATGCTTCTCGAAAGCTGGTTCGGCCTCGTCTTTTCCTTCCGCTGGACAGGGGCTGCCCTTGCCGCAGCCGTCATGGGTTTCCCGCTTCTTGTGCGTTCCATCCGCCTGTCCATGGATGCCGTGGATCGCCGGCTGGAAGCCGCCGCCTCCACGCTTGGGGCACCGCCGGCCTATGTCTTCCTGACCGTGACCCTGCCGCTGATCCTACCGGGCATCGCCGCCGGCGCAATATTGTCGTTTGCCAAGGCGATGGGCGAATTCGGTGCGACGATCACCTTCGTCTCCAACATTCCCGGCGAAACCCAGACCTTGGCGAGTGCCATCTACACCTATACCCAGGTGCCGGGTGGCGATGTTGCCGCCATGCGGCTCACCCTGATCTCGATTGCGATTTCCTTCGCCGCGCTGATTGCTTCCGAAGTTCTCGCCCGCCGACTGGCCGCACGCATGGGAGAGGGCTGATGCTGGACATCGCTATCCGCCATCAGCAGGGGGGCTTCTCGCTTGAAGCGGTTCTTCAGATCGGCGAAGGCCTGACGGCGCTGTTCGGCCCTTCCGGTTCCGGCAAGACGACGCTGATCAATCTGGTCGCCGGCCTTGTCCGGCCAGAGCAGGGACAGATCCGGCTTTCGGGCGAAACCTGGAGCGACAGCGATCATGGAGTCTTCCTGCCGGCGCATCGCCGGCGCATCGGTTATGTCTTCCAGGAGCCGCGTCTCTTTCCGCATATGACCGTGCGCCAGAACCTTGCCTATGGCGAACGTCTGCTGCCGCGCACGGAGCGCCGCGAAAGCCTGCCGCGCATCGCCGATCTGCTGCACCTGTCTCCCTTGCTCGATCGCCGCCCGCAACATCTGTCGGGCGGTGAAAAGCAGCGCGTGGCGCTGGGCCGCGCGCTGATGGCAAGCCCGCGGCTGCTGTTGATGGACGAGCCGCTGTCGGCCCTCGACAGCGAACTGAAGCTGCAGATCCTGCCGGATATCGAGCGCATCCGCGACGAAGTCGGCATTCCGATCCTCTATGTCAGCCATTCGGTCGAGGAAGTCGCACGGCTCGCGACCCGTGTCGTTGTGCTGGAGCGCGGCAAGACCATTGCCATCGGCGCGCCGGATGCGGTTCTGTCCAATGTGCCGCGCGGTGCCGGCGCCCTGCCGGCCGGCAACTTCATCTCCGCGACCATTACCGCCCATCATCAGGCCGACGGGCTGACAGAGGCGCAGTCCGGGACCGGTCCCCTGTTTCTCCGGGCGGTCGATTTGCCCCCCGGCACAGAAATCCGTGTCTTCGTCCCTGTCGCCGATATCGTGCTTGCCACGGCCGAGGTGAGCGGTCTCTCGGCCCTCAACCGATTGGCCGGCCAGATCACGGATATCCAGCGGGAAAACGGCTCGGCTGTCGCAGTCGTGGTCGATTGCAGCGGCGAGCCCATGGTCGTCGAGGTCACCCGCCGATCGGCAACCCAGCTTGGGCTCGCCATCGGCAAGCCGGTCCATCTTCTGTTCAAGACGGTATCGATTGCGCGGGAAGGCTTGTTTCGGAGGGGCTGACTTACTCGAGGTCCGGCTTTGCCGGCGTTCCGGTTTCAAATTCTCGGTTCATTGCCTCCTCGAGCCAGTCGAGATCCGCCGTCAGGGCCTTTCGGCTCTCGCTGTCCATTCGCCGGCAACAGGCAAGCAATCGCTCTCCAAACGGCGTCAGCCCGGCGCCGCCGCCGCTCTTGCCGCCATGGCGGGTGAAAATCGATGGTTCGACGAACATGCGGTTGATCTCGTCGGCAAGCAGCCATGCCCGGCGGTAGGACATGCCGATCGCAGCGCCCGCCGCCCGGATCGAGCCATGCTCGCCGATCAGCGCCAGAAGCTCTGCCTTGCCCGGCCCGAGACGCGCTCCGTTGGCAAGGTCGATCCTAAGCGTCAGGCGCGTGTCCCTTGTCATCGTCAGTCGAGCACCTTGCCGGGGTTCATGATGCCTTCGGGGTCGAAAGCCTGCTTGATCCGCCGCATCAGTTCGGTCTCGATTGCCGGTCGGCTGGCGGACAGCTCGTCGCGCTTCAATTGCCCGACACCATGTTCGGCGGAAATCGAGCCGTTGTGCTTATGCACGATCCCGTGCACCACGGCATTCATCTCGCGCCAGCGGCCGATGAATTCAGCCTTGTCGGCACCGACCGGCTGGCTGATGTTGTAGTGGATATTGCCATCGCCGAGATGGCCGAATGCGCAGATGCGGGCATCCGGCATCACGCGGTGCACGGCTGCGTCCGCTTCGCGCAGAAAAGCCGGAATGCGCGACACCGGCACGGACACGTCATGCTTGATCGACCCGCCTTCCGGTCGCTGCGCTTCCGACATGCTCTCGCGCAGGTGCCAGAAGGCCTCCTGCTGGGCAAGCGAGCTGGCAATCGCCGCGTCTTCGATCAGGCCGGCCTCGAAGGCATCCTCGAGCAGTGCCTGGATCATCGTATCCGCCGTCTCGGCGGAATCCGAGGTGGAAATGTCGATCAGCACATACCAGGCATGTGCCGAGGGCAGGGGATCACGCACGCCGGGGATATGCTTCGTGGTGAACTCGATGCCGAGGCGCGGCATCAGCTCGAACCCGGTCAGCGCCGTGCCGCAGTGCTGCGATGCCTTCTCGAACAGCGCCAGCGCCTGTGTCGGGCTGTTGAGGCCGGCAAAGGCCACCTGCTTGCCGCGCGGGCGCGGATACATCTTCAACACGGCGCCCGTGATGATGCCAAGCGTGCCTTCCGCGCCGATGAACAGGTCGCGCAGGTCGTAGCCGCTATTGTCCTTTTTCAGTCGGCGCAATCCGTCCCAGATCTCGCCGGTCGGCAGGACCACTTCGAGCCCGAGGCAGAGCTGGCGCATGTTGCCATAGGCAAGCACGGCGGTGCCGCCGGCATTGGTCGACAGATTGCCACCGATCCGGCAGGACCCTTCGGAGCCGAGCGACAGGGGAAACAGCCGGTCATGCTCTTCCGCCGCCTTCTGAACGCTTGCCAGGACGCAGCCGCCGTCGACGATGATCACATCGGCAAGCGCGTCGACTTCGCGGATCCTGTTCATCCGCTCCAGTGACAGGAGAACGTCGTCGCTGCCCTCGCGCGGCACCTGTCCACCAACAAGGCCGGTGCCGCCGCTGACCGGCACGATCGGCGTTCCTGTCGCGCTGGCGAGTTTCAGGATCGCCGAAACCTCTGCCGTGCTTGCCGGCTTCAGCACCAGTGGCGACGAGCCATGATAAAGCCCACGATTTTCGGTGAGGTATGGTTTGATGTCGTCCTGCAGGACCAGTGCATGGGCTTCCCCGACGATATCGATGAAGGCGCGCAGCGTGTCGGCTCGCGTCAATGTCATGCTCATGCACTGTTTCCTTCCGCGTCGCGCGGGGCGGCTGCCCGCACCAGCCGGTCGTTGATCGCCTCGCCGAGTCCGTGATCCGGAATGGTGACGACGGCGATGCCTTGCGCTCCGCTTGCGTCTGCTCGTTTCAGGTAGTCGAACAGATTGGCCGCTGCCTCCGCCAGATCACCTGCCGGGCTGAGGTTCAGCACGATCACGGCATCGGCCTGTCCGCTGATCGGCGCAGCACCGAACGCGACGAGCGCTTCATCTTTTGCCACCGAGGTGGCATTCAGTCGCACGATGGCATTGGGGGCGTAGTGCGAGGCCAGCATGCCGGGGGCTTCGATGATCGCGGTCCCGGCGACCTTCGGGCGCTCGACCGTGACGCCGGCAAAGGCCTCGATGGCTTCGACGGAAACGCCACCCGGTCGCAACAGGCGTATCTTCCCGTCCTCGACTTTGAGAATGGTCGATTCGACCCCGACCTCGCAGGCGCCGCCGTCGATCACCAGATCGATCTTGCCGCCCAGATCGTCATCGACATGGGCTGCCGTTGTCGGGCTGATCCTGCCGGACGAATTGGCGCTCGGCGCGGCAAGCGGCCGGCCGAAATGCCGGATCAGGTCGCCGCTGAAGCCGACAGGCACGCGGATGCCGACGCTGTCGAGGCCGGCTGTCGCCAGGGGATGGATGTCGCTTTCCGGCTTCAGCGGCAGGACCAGCGTCAGGGGCCCCGGCCAGAAATGTTCGGCCAGGCTGCGCGAAAGCGGATCGAAATCTGCATGCTGCTCCGCCATTTCAAGGTTGGCCATGTGGCAGATCAGCGGATTGAAGCGCGGCCGGCCCTTGGTCTGATAGATGCTGGTAATCGCTGCCGGATTGGTTGCATCGGCGGCAAGGCCATAGACGGTTTCGGTCGGGATCGCCACTGGACGGCCAAGCGCAAGAATGACCGATGCGGCGTTGATCGCCTCATCCATGCCGCTGCCGATTGCGATGATCCGGGCCATGTCCCTGCCTTGCTAGCTTTGTTCCATGTGTCCTTAGCGTGTTCCAACATGCACGATCAAATGCCTTTTTTGATGAGCGCAAGCATACATTGTTCCACAGTAAATTTTGAGGGGAATTGGCACCGCTAAAATTTTATATATCGATGTAACCGAAATAAAGAGTTCTTCTGCCTATAGTCACCGGCAACGAGACAAAAGCCGACTCAAGCCGGGAAGCCACAGATGCAGCAAGTCAAGAATCCTGCCTCCAGCATTGCGCTTCGTGTGGCAACCGCCATGCATCAGATGGGCATTGACGGGCTTCCCCGCAACTATGAGCTGGTCTACGAGGCCTATGCGGGCAGCAATCCCGAACTGGTCCGCGAATTCATTGCGCTCGGCAAGCTGAAGAGCCAGGAAGCGCTCGACGAGTTGGGCCGCAAATATCTGCCTCATCATCATGAGGATGGCTTGCTGAGCCGCCAGAGTGGTCAGGTTCGCGCTGAAATGAGCAATTTCATCAATCTGCTCAATGAGGAAAAGATCTCCCTGACTGACTACGGCCGCGTGATCGGCAACGCCTCGAAAACCATCCTCACGGAAGCTGATCTTGAAGGAACACCGCTCGGCCAATCGATCAAGGCGCTGAAGGCTGCGACCGAACGGCGCGCGCACCAGAACAGCAATGTTGTGCGTGCCGTGGTCGACAAGACCGCATCGCTGGCCGATATGCAGCGCGAGGCCGATGAGGCCGAGGCGGCGAAGTTCGTCGATCCGCTCACGCGCCTTGCCAGCCGCCGTGCCTTCAACAAGGCCGTGGCCAAGATCTATGCCAACCCGGACATGCCGGTTCTGTGCGGCGTCGCCGTCGGTGAAATCGACGATTTTGCCCGTATCCAGGAGCAGATGGGGCCGGCTGTTGCCGAACGTTTCCTGATGCAGGTTGCCAAGGTTCTGGAAGCTGTTTCCGGCGGCGGCGACCTTGCCTGCCGCTTCGATGCCGGCCGCTTCGGGCTGTTGCTCTATACGTCCGACGAGGATGAGGTCAGTCGCGTCATCGAGCTGGTGCGCGCCAAGCTGAAGGCCACGGCCTTTGTCGGCTCCTCATCCGGCCGCGCTCCGGGCCAGATGGCCATGTCCTTCGGGGTGTGTTTCTCCGAACAGGCGCCGAACGCTTTCGACTTCACCAATTTCGCCGAAAAGGCGCTGTCGACATCCAAGGCCAATGGCGGCGATACCGTCACGATCTACGGCGCCAACGACTATGCCTCCAAGGACTGGCTGATCTACAAGAACAAGCCGGTCGGAGGCTTCGGCGCCTGACAGCGAGATCGCCCGGCCTCTAAAGCTTGGCGATGATCTTGCGAATTTCCGTATCCCGCGCGCCGAGCATCAGCACGTTGCGCAGCGCTTCCTTCGGATCGTGGGTGCGAAACAGCAAGCCGTTGTCGCGGATCGACCTGTCGACCACCATCGCCTTCTGCTCGGTCTCCGGCTTGATCGCCACGGCAAAATACATGCGCGTGTAGCTTTGCCGGATCTGTTCGAAGAACTGCTCGGTCCCGCCGATTTCGGCAAAGAAATTGGCAATGTAGAAGGCCCATTTCACGTCGGCATATTGGGCGAAATTGGTGCGCGCCGCTGTGACGTGACAGTAGCCGAGATGCGGACTGTCATCGAGCGTCTTGTGAAAGATCATTTTCGGAAACTGGATCGAGCGGTGGAACCCGTTGATCCGGCTATGGGTGGTTTCCGCCGCCGTTTCCAGCCGCCGCCCGGTGCGCACGGCAACCTCCGCATAGGTGAGGTAGCGCTTCTCCTCCGACAGCCAGTCGTCGCGATGGCGGGAAATGCGACCGGTGCGTAGGAATTCCGTATGCGCGGCCTTGGTCGCGGTCGCGCTTTTGTCCGGGACTTTCGGGGCCGCGTAATATCGAAGTTTTTGCATGTCGAGGCTCTGACGGTTACTGGCTCGGTACGCCTATCTTACAGCGACATGGTTAATCATGATTTGCAGGCACTGTGCCCGCTTGAGGTTTCGCGAGGCTTACCGCAGTGCACTTTGAGTTGACGTAATTTCGGTCCGCTCAAAACAATTCATCTGAGCGCGACAGGCGTAGGCGGCCAATCGCCCTGATTTGTCATTTTGCGCCATTGCAATAGTCCCGATCACCACTGATCTGCACTATCTCTAAGAAAATACACATCATTTTTGAGGAGGCGCATTTTTCGTCTTTGGATGGCGATGTCGCAAACATTCCCGGCCGTGTCGTTTCGCAATGCAGCGTCAAGCCGCCGCCTGTGTTTAGATATCCGCAAGCTCGAGGTGCTGCCCTGTTAGGGAGGGTGGGAAATCGGGAAGCCGGTCAAAATCCGGCGCTGCCCCCGCAACGGTGGTGGAGATAGACGTAACGGCAAAAGGCCACTGGGAAGGTCCTGGGAAGGCGCCGAACGTGTCTGGCAACAGACGTCTCCAGAGCCCGGAAACCAGCCTTGAAGCAATGATATTTGAGGTCGCGGTGGGCGACCGGAGATGGCCGTGATCGCCCTTTTCGGGTCGATTGGTGCTGCGCTCCTGTTCCATCGCCGGTGAAACGAACGAGGACGACATGGATCTGCACAGCACGGTATTGCGGCAGTTGAAGAACCGCCGGGAAGGCTTCAGCCTGGAGCAGCCTTTCTACATCGGTGAGGATTATTTCAAGCTCGACATGGAGCAGATCTGGTATCGCGACTGGCTGTTCATTGGCCATGACTGCGAGATCCCGCGCGCCGGCAACTATTTCACCGCCCAGGTCGGCGATTATCCGATCGTCATGGTCCGCGGCAAGGATCAGGTGATCCGCGCTTTCCACAATACCTGTCGCCACCGCGGTCACCGCGTCTGCACCTCGGATCGCGGCGCATCCGCCAAGCTGGTCTGTCCCTATCACAACTGGACCTATGATCTCGATGGCTCGCTGGTCTTCGCCCGTCAGATGGGGGAAACCTTCGACAAGAGCGAGTTCGGCCTGAAGCCGGTTCATTGCGAAAGTGTCGCGGGCTATATCTTCATCTGCCTGGCCAATGAGCCGGCAGATTTCGCCCCGGTCCGCGCGTCGATCGAACCCTATATGAAGCCGCACCGGCTTTCGGAGGCCAAGGTCGCCCATCGCAGCACGATCATCGAAAAGGGCAACTGGAAGCTCGTCTGGGAAAACAACCGCGAATGCTACCACTGCGCCAGCAACCACCCGGAACTCTGCCGCACCTATCCGGAAGCGCCGACGGCGACCGGCGTGCAGGGCGCCGGTGACGACCCGGTCATCGCCGAACACTGGCTGCGCTGCGAAGCCGCCGGGCTCCCCAGCACCTTCAAGATCGATCCGTCCGGCCAGTTCCGCACCGCCCGCATGCCGTTGATCCAGGAGGCCGAGAGCTACACCATGTCCGGCAAGCGTGCGGTCAAGCGCCTGCTGTCCGACGATGTCTCGACATCGCATATCGGCACCATGCTGCTGTTCCACTATCCCTCGACCTGGAACCACATTCTCATCGACCACGCGATCTCCTTCCGGGTCACGCCGCTGTCGGCAGAGGAAACCGCCGTCACCACCACCTGGCTGGTGCACAAGGATGCGGTCGAAGGTGTGGATTACGACCTTGAGGAACTGACCCATGTCTGGGAAATGACCAATGACCAGGACCGCTCGATCGTCGAGGAAAATGCCTTCGGCATTCGCTCCCCGGCCTATGAGCCCGGCCCCTATTCGGTCGAGCACGAAGGTGGCGTGATGCAGTTCGTCGACTGGTATACGACCTTCATGATCAACCGTCTCCAGGGCGAAAAGGCCCGCCTGTCCGTGGTCGCGTGAGATGAACATGATGCTCGCTCCCTATCGCCATGTCGATGAAATGCGCCCCTGGTCCGACCGGGAGCATCTGCTTGAATGCGTCGCCGTCACGCCGGAAGCCCCCGACGTGATGACCTTCACCTTCCGGCCGAACAAGCCGGGCTTGTGGTTCCGCTACCAGCCCGGCCAGTTCGTCACGCTGGAGATCCCCGTTTCGCCGGAACCGGTGATGCGCACCTATACTCTGTCGTCCAGCCCGTCACGGCCGTATACGATCGCGATCACCGTCAAGGCGCAGAAGGACTCGATCGGCACCCGCTGGATGTTCGACAACCTGAAGCCCGGCATGGCACTGAAGGCGATCGGCCCGCTCGGCGATTTTTCCTATGCCCGCCATCCGGGCAAGAAATACCTGTTCATCTCGGCCGGCTCCGGCATCACCCCGATGATGTCGATGAGCCGCGACATGGGCGATCGCTCGCCCGACAGCGATATCGCCTTCCTGCATTGTGCCCGTTCGCCCGACGACATCATCTTCCGCTGGGAGCTTGAGGCCAAGGCGCGCGACATGCCGCATTTCACGCTCGGCTTCATCATCGAGCAATTGGGTCGCGGCCAGCTCTGGTCGGGATTGAAAGGCCGCATCGACAAGGCGAAGATCGCGCTTCTGGCCTCTGATTTCCTTGAGCGCACTGTCTTCTGTTGTGGACCGGAGCCGTTCATGGCCACGGTTCGCGAGGCTTTGTCCGGCGCCGGCTTCGACATGAGCCAGTATCACGAAGAGACCTTCCAGCCGGCCAAGCCGCAACTGCCGATCGTCGTCGCCGACCATTCGGATGGCGAGCAGCCGACTATGGTGACATTCGCCATGTCCGGCAAGGACGGCCTTTGTGCGCCGGGCCATACCGTTCTGCAGGCGGCCCGCTCGGCCGGCGTGCGCATCGGAGCCGCCTGCGAATCCGGCCTCTGCGGCACCTGCAAGGTGCTCAAGATTTCCGGCGAGGTCGAGATGGAGCACAATGGCGGCATCCTCGACGAGGAAATCGACGAGGGCTACATTCTGGCCTGCTGTTCGCGCCCGAAAGGCGATATCGAAATCGAGGCCTGAAGGTCGCAGGTCTGTTTTCAAGAGGCGTGCCGCATTGCCGGCACGCCTTTTGCGTTTCATCCGGGATTTGCGCCCGGCGCATGGCCTTCGTCATGATTTTGTTTCGATGGAACAATTTCCTCTCAGCCTCGTTAACTGGCATTCGCGGTCGCTTGGCCGCGGCCATCGAAACAGGCGGCAGCATCAGTTTTAGAATAAAACCAATGTTAATGCTGGGTTCAGGATGAAGCCGTTAATTTTCGTTTCAGGATCAGCAGTCTCAAGGCATGGGCCGGGACATAAAGCTGGTCGCGGAAAACGCAGGGAGAAAGTCGCATGAAGACTGCATTCAAACGTATGGCCGGTCTCGTACTGGCTGCCGCCGTCGGCTTTACCGGCATCGTGCCGGCACAGGCCATGAGCCTGCCGCGTGCACCCGTCGAGGCAAGCTCCGACGTTGCCGAGGTTCAGTACCGTCGTCGTGAATATCGCCGTCACTATAACCGCGATCATTATCACAACGGTCACCGTGGTTACTCGCATCGTCGCCCGGGCTATCGTTATCACAATGGCGCCTGGTTCCCGCTTGCGGCCTTTGCAGCCGGCGCGATCATTGGCGGTGCTGTGGCCTCGCAGCCGCCGCGCGCCAGCGCCGGTGGTATCAACCCGAGCCACTACCAGTGGTGCGCCAACCGCTACCGCTCGTATGACAGCCGCAGCAATACGTTCCAGCCCTACAACGGTCCGCGTCAGCGCTGCCTGTCGCCCTACTATTGAGCCAATACCTCTCTGATCGGCTTGCCCGAACAGCTCGCCCCGTCAGCGCTTCAATACCCGGCCTCGTGCCGGGTATTGTCGTTTTGGCCAATGCTGGTCTTGCCACATGCTGGTTTGGGCCAGACGCAGACGCGCATTTACTTAGAGAATGCCCGCCCGCCTGAGCAGATACCAGGCAGCGGCGATCGAGACCGCGATGAAGCCGATGGCAAAGATCGTGCCGTCGGCCTCGGCGGCGAACGGCAGATTGGATGTGTTCATGCCGAAAAAGCCGGTAACCAAGGAAGGCGGCAGCAGGAACGCGGTCATCAGCGACAGGATGTAGAGGTGTCGATTGGTTTCGGACGACAGTTTCGAATCGATTTCTTCATGCAGCAGCCGGGCGCGTTCCTGCAGCGCATGAACGTCGTGATCGACGGACTCGAGCCTGGCTGTCAGCCGCTGTGCCACTTCGTCGAAGCCGAAGGGCATGTCCTCGTCGTCGCTGGCTGCCGCACGCCGCATCAGCGACAGCATCGTGCGCAGATGCCGGTAGAGCCGGACAACAACCCGCCGGACCGGTGCCAGTCTGCGCCGCTCGTCGCGCAACTCGCTGTCATAGACGAAGTCCTCTATCGCGTTCAGTTCCTCGGTCAGTTCGATCACCACCGAGATGATGCCGCGCTGGAATTCGGCCACCAGCGTCTCGAACAGATGCATCGGACTGCGATATTTCGCGGAGTTTTTCTCCACCGCGGCCCGCACCCGGTCGATCGACCGGATCGGCTGCAGTCGGGTGGTGATGATGAAGCGATCGCACAGGGCAAAGTGTAGCCAGCCGAGATCGCGTGTCTCCTTGTCGAACTCCCGCTGGAAATCGACAAGCGTCCCGAACACCATCTGGTCGTCCACCGTCAGGGCGGCGTGTGTGTCATGCGTGGTCAGCACGGAGCGCGCCTGCTCCGTCAGCCATTCGAAACCGTCGAGCAGGGCGCCGACGCGCGCATCGGCAATGTTCAGGTGCAGCCAGACAAATCCCGGTCCCTCGGCCAGCATCGCGGGCGTGACGTCGGACGAAAGCCGTGTTGCCTGACCGGACGTTGGATCGATCCGGTAGCCCCAGACAAGGCCGGGCAAATCATGATTGGCATCGAGCATGGGCAACTGTCCTTCGGGCGGGGCATGCAGCGGCTGGCGAGATTTAGAGCATTTCCGGCGAAAACCGAGTCGCCTCAAATGCTCTTTCTCTTTGGTTTTACGCAATTCCGGACGCAAAACCGGTTCCCACTTTTGCTGGAATTGCTCTATGCGAAGCGGAGAATGCAAAAAGCGCGCCGGGTTTTCCCAGCGCGCTTCTTTATGGCTTATGAGGCGGACTTAGCCAATCTTGGCGTTGTCCTCGCGCTTGACGGCCACGATCGTCGAGCGCGGCAGTTTGCCTTCGCCATCCGGGAAGGGGGCGTTGGGGTGCTGGATGCCGACGAACATCGTCCGCTTGTCGCCTGTCCAGGTCATGCCGGTGACTTCGCCACCCTTCGGACCGGTGAGGAAGCGTTCGATGCGACCGGTTGCCGGATCGCCGGCGAGCATCTGGTTGTTGCCTTGGCCGATAAAATCGCCTTCGTTCGAATCTTCGCCGTCCGTCTGGATCCACAGAAGACCGGTACTGTCGAACATCATGCCATCCGGCGAGTTGAACATGTTGCCGGAGTTGATGTTCGACGAGCCGGCATAGAGGCCGTCCTTGTGGACATCGGGATTGCCGGCCATGACGAACAGGTCCCACTTGAACTTGCCATCGGCATGATCGTCGTTTTCCGGATACCAACGCACGATCTGGCCGAACTCGTTGCCTTCGCGCGGGTTGACGGCATTGATGTCCATCACGTCGCCGCCGGCATTCGTCCGCATCTTGCCGTCTTTCAGAACGGCGCGGTTGGAATTGTTGGTCAGGGCGCAATAGGCTTCGATGGCGACCGGATTGACCGCGACCCATTCCGGACGGTCCATGGTCGTGGCGCCGACCTTGGACGCGGCCTGGCGGGTGAAGACATAGATCTCGTCCGCCTTCATGCCGGTGGTGTCCGGCGTCAGCGCCAGCCATTCGCCGGTGCCTTCGTCGGAGAATTTCGCGACGTAGAGCGTGCCCTCGTCGAGCAGCTTGGACGTGTCGCCACCGGGCACATAGATGCCGTTCGAGACATATTTGTAGAGGAACTCGCCACGTTCGTCGTCGCCCATATAGACGACAACGCGACCGTCGCGTGCGATCACGACAGCGGCGTTTTCATGCTTGATGCGGCCGAGCGCCGTGCGCTTGATCGGCGTCGAGGAGGCATCCGACGGATCGATTTCGACGACATAGCCGGCCCGGCGCGGTTCGTTCGGGTTCTTCGACACGTCGAAACGTTCGTCGAACTTCTCGTAGCCATAGCGGGTTTCGGCCGCGATGCCATAACGCTTGAAGTCGTCAGGCATCTTGAAGTTCGCGTCGGTCGAGCCGTAATAGCCGTTGAAGTTTTCTTCGCAGGTCAGATACGTGCCCCACGGCGTCTTGCCGGCGCCGCAGTTGTTGAACGTCCCGAGACAGTCGACACCATTCGGATCGGCAGCCGTCTTGACCAGATCGGAACCCGCGGCCGGACCGGAGAGCTTCATCGGTGTGTTGTGATGGATGCGGCGGTTGAACGGGCTGTCGAGGACGATCTGCCAGCCGTCGGCGCCTTCAGCCACTTCCATGACAGTCACACCCTGCATGTTCTGCAGGATCTTCACGTCGTCGAGGCTCTTCGGCATGCCCTCTTCGTTGTTCGGCAGGTTGGTCTCGTTGTTCACGTATTCGTGGTTGACGGCGATCACCTGGTGGGTGCCGATCAGGAAGCTCTCCATGCCATCGGTATTCTCGCCAAAGACCTTGTCGGAGGCTTCGAGCGAAACGCCGTTGACCGGATCGATGTCAGCGACATTCGAAAACAGCGGCTGGCCCCACTTGGCGAGCGGCCTCCAGCTGTAACCTTCCGGCACGTGGATGGTTGTGTCGGTGGCGATGGCGATCGGCTTGAACGGGAAGCGCGAGGCGGCTTCCTGCGCCTGTGCCGAGGTCGAGTTCATCAGGTTGCCGACCGAGCCCATGGCGACAGCGGCCGAGCCCATGGCCAGCACGCCGAGGAAACCGCGACGCGAGATCGCACGCTCGACGACGCGGTCGAAATCGGTGACGGCCGGGGGCGGGTTCTGCAACTCGTCCCATTCGTCCCAGGACAGGTGGTTGGTGTTCGTATCGGTCATGTTGGCCTCCAAGGTTGGATTGGAATGGTTCCAGCCTTTGGGTTAGTCAGTGGCGATGACAGACATGTGACGAATTGATGGCACGCCGATACATCGCATATGCCTGAAACACCGGTTGCGCAGCACTTCTACCATGGTTTGCAGGGCCGCCGAGGGCGGGGTCAGGGTCAATTCATAAGCCTACCGCGGTGCGCCGCATGCAGGGTCTGCCGCTGTAGCCATCGCAAATAGTTTGACGTTTACGTAAAAATAAATTAGCCAAACTGGGAAGCTTCGCGCATCCTGGGTGGGGGATGATCGCGTGCAGCTGCACATGAGATATGGAGGAGAATGCCATGTACAAGGCGCCCGTGGAGGAGATTGCGTTCACCTTGAAGCTTGTGGCCGGTCTGGCCAAGGCAATCGACGACGGAAAGCTCGGCGATCTGAGCGACGACCTCGTCGATGCCATTCTGTCGGAGGCCGGACGCTTCGCTTCGGACGAAGTCGCACCGCTCGCCGAAATCGGCGACGCGCAGGGCGCCCGCATGGTCGACGGCAAGGTCATCGTTCCCGACGGCTGGGCCGATCTCTATCGCCACTGGGCCGAAGGCGGCTGGAACTCGCTGACCGCTGCGGAAGAATTCGGCGGCCAAGCATTGCCGCACATGCTCAATGTCGCAGCGCTTGAAATGTGGAATTCCGGCTCGATGGCCTTTGCCCTCGGCCCGACGTTGACCATGGGTGCGGTCGATGCGGTCACGGTCCACGGTGCAGACAGCCTCAAGCAGACCTACCTTCCGAAAATGGTGTCCGGCGAATGGACCGGCACGATGAACCTGACCGAACCGCATGCCGGCTCCGATCTCGGCGTGATGAAGTCGCGCGCCGAGCGCCGCGACGACGGCACCTACCGCATCTTCGGCCAGAAGATCTTCATCACCTGGGGCGAACACGAGATCACCGAAAACATCATCCATCTGGTTCTCGCCCGTCTGCCCGATGCGCCAGCCGGCACACGTGGCATCTCGCTCTTCCTCGTACCGAAATACCTAGTCAACGAGGATGGTTCGCTCGGCGCCCGCAACGACCTCCATTGCCATTCGCTCGAGCACAAGCTCGGCATCCACGGTTCCCCGACCTGCACGATGATCTACGGAGACGGCAAGTTCGGCGATGAGCCGGGTGCCATCGGCTACCTGATCGGCGAGGAGAACAAGGGCCTCAACTGCATGTTCACGATGATGAACAATGCCCGTCTTGCGGTCGGCATGCAGGGCGTTGCCATCTGCGAGGCCTCCACCCAGAAGGCCGTGCAATATGCCAAGGACCGCACCCAGGGCAAGGCTCCGGGCTGGACGGGGCAGGGCATGAGCCCGATCATCGAGCATCCCGACGTCGCTCGCATGCTGGTGACGATGAAGGCTTTGACGCAAGGGGCGCGCGCCATCTGCTACACCTGCGCCCACGCGACCGACATGAGCCATCACGAAGAGGGTGAAGCTGCTCGTCACTGGGCCGAGCGTGCAGCCCTGCTCACCCCGCTCGCCAAGGCGCATGGCACCGATCTCGGCAACGAAGTCGCCAGCCTCGGCGTCCAGGTCCATGGCGGCATGGGCTATATCGAGGAGACTGGCGCCGCCCAGCATTTCCGCGACGCCCGCATCACGCCCATCTACGAAGGCACCAACGGCATCCAGGCCGCCGACCTCGTCACCCGCAAGCTGTCTTTGTCGAATGGCGCACAGGTACGCGGCTTCATCCAGGAACTGAAAGACACCGTCTCCGCCGTTCGGACTTCTAATCTCGAAGGCTTCGGTGAAACCGCAGACCGCCTGGAAGCAAGCCTTGCCGACCTGGAAGAGACGACGGAATGGCTGCTGGCCCAGCTTGCCGCCGGCAATGCTTCGACAGCACTCGCCGGTGCCACGCCCTATCAGCGCCTCTTCGGGCTGGCGCTCACCGGCGTATATCTCGCCAAGGGTGCACTCGCCGACGAGGAGCACGGCCGTGACAATCGCCTGGCGCTCTGCCGTTTTGCCGCCGAGAACATCATCGCAGAAACCGCAGCCCTGAAGGACCGCGTCATCAATGGCGCGGCGAGCCTGGAGGCGGCACGGGCTCTATTCGCTTAATCTTTGGCGTCGCGCGAAACGCGGCCCCTCATCCGCCTGCCGGCACCTTCTCCCCGCAAGCGGGGAGAAGAGCGAAGCGGAGGCGGGGTGAGGGGCTTTTCGCAGCGACGGGTCTAATTGAAGAGGGACAAGCATGACCGACCACATCCAGATCACCCGCCCAGACACCCATCCCGGCGTGCTCGTCCTGCGCTTCCACCGCCCGGACAAGAAGAACGCCATCACCCAGGCCATGTACCAGAAGCTCACCGCCGGTCTGCTCGAAGGCGAGGCGGACGAGAGCATCCGGGCCATCGTCTTCCTCGGCTCGGAAGGCTGTTTCTCCGCCGGCAACGACATGGCCGACTTTCTCGGTTTCGCCATGGCCGGTGCCGTGGGTGAACCCGCCGCCTTCGGCCTTTTGAAGGCGCTGACTGAAGTCACCAAGCCGCTGGTCTCCGGCGTCGATGGCCTCGCCATCGGCATCGGCACCACGCTGCACATGCATTGCGACCTCACCGTCGCCTCCGACCGCAGCCTGTTCAAGACCCCCTTCGTTGATCTCGCCCTGGTGCCGGAAGCGGCCTCCAGCCTGATCGCGCCGCGCATCATGGGCCATCAGCGTGCCTTTGCCATGCTGGCCGCAAGCGAAGGTTTTTCATCCGAGCAGGCCCGCGAGGCCGGCCTGATCTGGAGGGTGGTTGCGCCCGCAGACGTCGAAGCCGAAACCCTGAAGATCGCCGCCGCGCTCGCTGCAAAGCCGCCGGCCGCGATGAAGATCGCCCGTGCCCTGGTCCGGGGCAATCCGGGCGAGGTGCGTGCCCGCATGCAGGAAGAGCTGGTGCATTTTGTCGCCCAGTTGAAGAGCACGGAAGCCCGCGCCGCCTTCGAGGCCTTCATGAAAGGACGCTAGGCTCGGGCCGCACTGAGGAAATAAATGACGTTCGTCAGTTTATTTGCCAGCGTGAGCTTTTGCTTAAATTCCTCTTAATTCTCTCGGCCTATTCATCGGTGAATGGCGATCCAAAAGAATCGCAGCATCGACATGAGGTCGCATGCTTGTCACACCATGACCCAATGGCAGTGTCCGGCCCGGCTGCATCTGCATGCCGAAATGGCGGATGAGAATCTCAGGAATTCCTCGTGAACGCCCGTTCCAATCTGATGACCAAAATCCTGCTGGTCGCGTCCCTGGTGGTCGTGGCCGCTCTGACCGGCTTCTCGGTCTATATCGACAGCCTCCAGCGCCGGGCCGCCACCGATGCTGTGGAAAGCGAGATCAGCTCCTCCGGCCTTCAGGCCTCGCAGAGCATCTCCAACTGGCTGGGTGCCCGCGTCATGCTGACCGAGCTGGCCGGCAATGCGGCCGCCAAGGCCAGCGATGCAGCCGGTATCACCGCGGCCTTCGACAATCCCGTGCTGATCCGCGAGTTCATGTCGACTTATGTCGGCGACGAGCAGGGCGTGTTCACCTCCGTTCCGAACCAGCCGCTGCCGGAAGGTTATGACCCGCGCAAGCGCCCGTGGTACCAGGATGCCGTCAAGGCCGACAAGATGGTCCTGACCGACCCTTATGCCGATGCATCGACCGGCAACCTGATCATTAGCGCCGCCATGCCGGTCAAGCGCGACGGCAGGCTGTTCGGCGTCGCCGCCAGTGACTTCTCGTTGACATCGCTGGTCGATATGGTCAAATCCGTCGACATGGGCGGCAAGGGCTCGGCGTTTCTCGTCAAGGCCGATGGCACCATTCTGGTTCATGCCGACAATGCGCTGGTGACCAAGAAGCTGGCCGATGCCTTCCCGGCCAACACACCGGTGATCGGTAGCGGCATCAGTGAAAGCACATTTGCCGACAAGTCCGTCCTGGTCAGCTTCCTGCCGATCAAGGGCCTGCCGATGGGTGACTGGTATCTCGGTGTCACCGTCGACAGCGCTCTGGCCTATGCCAGCATCGGCCAGTTCCGCGTGGCCGCCACCATCGCCACGATCATCGGCGTCATTGCCATGACGGCTGTGCTTGCAGCGCTGCTGTCGCGGCTCGTCGTGCGTCCGGTCGTCGATATGACCGGTGTCATGGGCAAGCTCGCCGGTGGCGATGTCTCGGGCGATATTCCGGGCACAGACCGCGTCGACGAAATCGGCCAGATGGCCGCAGCCGTTGCCGTCTTCCGCGACAATATCATCGAACGCGGCCGCCTGGCCCGTGAGGCGGATGAAACCCGCACGATGACCGAACAGGAGCGCCGCGAGCGCGAAGCCCTGAAGGCGCGTGAATCCGAGCAGGTGTCCTTCGCCGTGCAGGCTCTGGCCGATGGCCTCGGTCGCCTTGCCAATGGCGATCTCGTCCATCGCATCGACACGCCGTTTGCCGGCGATCTCGATCGCCTGCGCGCCGACTTCAACAATTCGGTGACCAAACTGCATGACGCACTGGCCATGGTCGGCCGCAATGCCCGGGCCATCGACAGCGGTGCGACCGAGATCCGGTCGTCCGCCGACAATCTCGCCCGCCGCACCGAGCAGCAGGCCGCCTCCGTCGAGCAGACCGCGGCAGCCCTTGAAGAGATCACCACCACGGTCAAGGACAGTGCCCATCGCGCCGAAGAAGTCGGCCAGCTGGTCACCCGTGCCCGTGGCGGTGCGGAAAAGTCCGGCGAGATTGTCCAGCGCGCGGTCGGCGCCATGCAGGGGATCGAAAAGTCGTCCGGCGAGATCTCCAACATCATCGGTGTGATCGATGAGATTGCCTTCCAGACCAACCTGCTCGCTCTGAATGCAGGTGTCGAGGCGGCCCGTGCCGGCGAGGCCGGCAAGGGTTTTGCCGTCGTCGCCCAGGAAGTGCGCGAGCTCGCCCAGCGCTCGGCCAATGCCGCCAAGGAGATCAAGACGCTGATCGGCGCATCGGGAGATCAGGTGCGGGCCGGCGTGGAACTGGTCAACCTGACCGGCCAGGCGCTGGAGGTGATCGTTCGCGAGGTTCAGGAGATCAACGGCCATGTCAACGCGATCGTGACCGCGTCGCGCGAGCAGTCGACCGGCCTCTCCGAGATCAACACCGCCGTCAACACCATGGACCAGGGCACTCAGCAGAACGCCGCCATGGTCGAACAGCAGACGGCGGCCTCGCATTCGCTGGCCGCGGAGGCAGACTCGCTGAATACGCTGCTTGCGCAGTTCCGCCTTGGCCAGGGCCAGCTTGGACAGGGCCAGCGCGGACAGGGCCAGCGCGGACAGGGCCAGCGCGGACAGGGCCATGCTCCCTCGGTTCGTGCGTCCACCGCAGTCTCTCGTCCCGTTGCACCGGTTTCGCGCAGCGGCGCGCCGAAGCTTGCCTCTGCTGTCCATGCGGCGGCCCCGTCGCCGGTAACGTCGCCGGCCCGGGCTCTGGCCAGCAAGCTCGGTCGCGCCTTCGGTGGCGCCGCAGCTCCGGCCCAGCCGGAACAGGAGTGGTCGGAGTTCTGATCTGGCGCGACCATGTCGCAAATCCACAGTACGAAAAGACCCGGCGCGCAAGCGGCCGGGTCTTCTTTCATTGCAGAAGATGTCAATCGCTACACGACGTCGACGACATCCGTCTGGGGGCGGTCGGCACCATCGGCATGTTCGTGATGCCAGTTTCCGGCCTCGTCCTGCCAGCTGATCTCGGCGTCGCCATCGGCCAGTTGCTGCGCACCCGCTGCCTGCCTTGCGGCTTGCACGGCTTCAGCATGTGTCGCAAAGGCCTCGGAATAGACGGTGCCCAAGCGGTAGGCGTAGCCTTCGTCATGGGCAACGACGTGGTAGGTGACCTTGGCCATGGCGGATCTCCTTAGAGCCTGGGGTTAGTGCCAGGACCAGCGGCTGTCGCGTGGCGCCGGCGTGGAGGTGGCGACTAGATAGCCGATCAGGCCACCGATGATGCCGATGGTCAGCAGGGCGGTCGAGGTCGCGGTCGGGTGGCGTCGCACGACACCGGCAACGCTGCCCGCGCCATCACGGGCGTAGTCGACAACCGCACTGGCTGTCCGGGTCGCGCTCTGCGCCGCGGTCTGCGCGACATCAGATGCCTTGTTGCGAAGGTCGATACCCTTGCGGCTGGCCTGCTGGGCAATAACGTCCTGCAGTTCAGTCATCTGATCGCGCAATTCGCGCAGTTCTGCCTGGAGAGCTGAATTCGTGGCCACGGTAGATCCTTTCACGGTTGTTTCGGATTTCGGAGAGGAAACGCCAGCACCGTGAAATTGTTCCATCGACCACGACCACCCGTCGCCTGCAGAGACGCAAAAGCCCGACACGTTTCCGTGCCGGGCTCGTCTGCATGAATGAATTCTGTCGAATTACTTCGAGGCAGCTTCGTACATTTCCAGCACGTAATCCCAGTTGATCAGGCTGTCGACGAAGGCTTCGAGATACTTCGGACGGGCGTTGCGATAGTCGATGTAGTAGGAGTGTTCCCACACGTCGACGCCGAGGATCGGGGACGCGCCGTGAACCAGCGGGTTCTCGCCGTTCGGGGTCTTGGAGATTTCCAGCTTGCCGTCCTTGACGGAGAGCCAGGCCCAGCCGGAGCCGAACTGCGTCGTGCCGGCGGCGATGAAATCGGCCTTGAACTTGTCATAGCCACCAAGGTCGCTGTCGATTGCGGCCTGCAGTTTGCCGGGCAGGGTCTTGCCGCCGCCGTCCTTCTTCATCCAGTTCCAGAAGTGGATGTGGTTGTAGTGCTGGCCGGCATTGTTGAACAGGCCGGCATTCTTGCTATAGGACTGCTTGACGACCTCTTCCAGCGACAGGCCTTCAAGGCCCGAATCCTTCAGCAGGTTGTTGCCGTTGGTGACATAGGCCTGATGGTGCTTGTCGTGGTGAAACTCGAGAGTTTCAGCCGACATGAACGGGCCGAGCGAGTCGTAGGCATAGGGAAGGGCGGGCAATTCGAAGGCCATGGTGGTATCTCCTCTTGGCAAAAGATTGCGTTTTGGCAGGTGACGGGAACATAGGTGCGGAACAGGGGTGAGGCAACCGCAGATCCGCTAAAATCGGTACGCGAGCGGAAAGATTTGTCTCGGCCTTGCCATGTTTTGCGGCAATGGTTTAGCCGGAGTCATACGGCTCGAGTTTTCATCCGAAGGAATATGAAATGTCACGCTTCACGCTTGTTTTCGCAATGGCTTTTGCAACATCCGCCACGGCTTATGCGTCATCCGACACCGCTTGGGCGGACTTCGCCAAGGACGTCTCCACCAAGTGCCTCGAGGCTGCCAAAGGCAGTCTTGAAAAGCCGTCGGTTGTCGTCGATCCCTTCGGCACCGAGAGTTATGGCGTGGCGATCCTGAATGGCAAGGCAGTCGGTGCGGACGCCAGGGTCAGCTACCTCTGCGTCTACAACAAGCAGGACAAGACAGCCCAGATCGGCAGCGAATTGCCTGCCGACAAGCTCGGCGTCACCATCCCCTGACAGGCTCTATTTGAAATAGACATCGGGCTCCGGTAGCCCGTTCAGGCTGAAGCCGAATTCGGCCCGGGCGATCTTGCATTCCTCGTCGCCCGGCATGCAGGTCCGACAGACATGCGGCCGGACCATATAGACGGAACAGCCGACATGTTTGCCGACTTCGCCGGTGAGCGCGCAGCAGCGGCCGTTCTCGAACTTCATCCCGCTTTCGTCCCTGGCGACCATCGCCTCGGGAATCGCCGCAAGCTCTTCGTCGCTCTCCAGCGAAAAGCGCGGCCAGTCCGCCGAATAGGCGCAGCAGGCACCGCAGCTCTGACAGTCGAAGATCTCCGGGGGCGAGGTTTCAAGCATCAGCCCCGCCTCAGTTCCGCTGCCGGATGCCCAGCAGGTTGACCGCAAACACGAAGGTGAAGACCAGCATCAGCAGGCCGGTAAAGACCGGTCCCGCATCGATCGAGACAAGATCCATCGTGGCACCCGTGGCGCCGGAGCCGAAGGCGCTGCCGATTGCATAGGACAGGGCAAAGACGGCGCTGCCCGACACCAGCAAGCCACCGCGGAAGCGCTCCCCCAGCAGCGTCAGGCTGGCGGTATAGAGCGAGAAGCTGGCCGCGCCGAGAATGGAGACGGCAACCAGCAGGCCGGCCTGCGATGTCATCAGCGGCAGGGCCAGGAAGGCGAGTGCGGCAATCAGCGAACCGGAGACCGCCACCACCGGCCGCGACACCCGGTCGAGCAGCCAGCCGACGAACGGCTGCGCGATCGCCGTCGGCAGGGCGACCATGGTGACGACGAAGGCGGCGAAATTGGTCGAATAGCCACGCTCGACGAAATAGAGCGGGATCATCGAGATCGCGGCGATGTCCGAAAAACCGAAGGCAAGCACCATCAGCGTCATGATCGGGCTGAAGAAGAACATGACGGGAAGGAAGAAGAACAGCG
>ERZ1034389.69-NODE-69-length-31401-cov-231.945958_pt1:5000-31401 | contig 31401 bp, 38 predicted proteins | sample MGYA00520611_ERZ1034389 | MGnify/ENA primary metagenome ERZ1034389 (study PRJEB33736, sample SAMEA104288470) | Azolla filiculoides | biome: Urban; feature: water surface; material: ditch water | place: Netherlands | collected 2014 ... | reverse complement strand
GAAGACACGACCGCAACGGATGTTTTGGGTTTCTCCGATGAGGATTTCTATCACAATCGTATCACTAATTCTCAAGAAGAGACAGGTTTGACGGATGCCGTTCAAACAGGTATAGGACATCTAGATGGAAAAAGTATTGCGCTTGGTGTTATGGACTTTAGTTTCATGGGAGGAAGTATGGGTTCTGTCGTGGGCGAAAAGATTACCCGCTTGATTGAGTATGCAACGTGCGAGTCTCTCCCACTAATCATAGTCTGTGCTTCTGGGGGTGCTCGTATGCAAGAAGGAACGTTAAGCTTAATGCAAATGGCTAAGATCTCTTCTGCTTTGCAGAAATATCAAGTTCAGAAGAAATTGCCTTATATATCGGTTCTTACTCATCCAACTACGGGTGGTGTAACTGCTAGTTTTGGTATGTCAGGAGACATAATCATAGCCGAACCTGAAGCATATATAGCGTTTGCTGGTAAAAGAGTGATCGAACAGACGTTACGCCAAAAAATACCTGACGGTTTTCAATCGGCTGAATCTTTATTTGATAATGGACTACTTGATTTGATTGTACCACGTAACCTCCCGAAGGGTGTTTTGAGCGAGACATTCGAACTTTATTCCTTAGCACCTTATCGGGATAGGCAAAAGTCATAGATAATATATGAAAGATTTCACTATTGTTGTTCCGGAAAAAAAACTCGAGTTTCAACTCGCTTCGACGTCAATAAGAAACATCTTTTCTCTCTACAATATACGGATAGATGGGGACTTCTTCGATCTCTATCACGTAATGCACATCCACGTCGATTGAATCAACGATAAGTGCAATTGTAGATTTTTCGCTAACGACCTAACCTACGAGGGTAATTATAGGGATAATACTTGGTTATTAGATGATTCTACTAAGGGGAAGTCTAGAAAGCCCTTCTCTTTGTAGGGCAAAAAAGACTATCATTAAATACTAGAAAGAGAGGTAAAAGGAAGATGTAGTATTGCATAAATAGATATCCTTTTTATCTTCATTTGAGGTAAATTCATCATGACAGCGTCCTATCTGCCCTCCATTTTTGTACCCTTAGTAGGTTCATTATTTCCGGCAATTACAATGGCTTTTCTGTTTCTCTACATAGAGCGCGATGAAATCCTCTAATCCTTTCTGTTAGATATCCTTTCAGGACTAAACATTAAAAATTATATTTAATCGATCTGTTGTTTGAATCGATTGTCGAGTTGACGAAGTTTTGGACTTACGTCGCCTAAAAGTACCTACCCTCTGAATACCTCGAGGATGCTTCTTAGATCTATATCTCATTTTCTTTTCAAATAGAAATGAGATATAGATTTTTTATCCGCCACTGCGACATGAGTAGATGACTAAGTATATCTAGGAATTAACGACAAACCTACCCACTGTTGTACGCAAACCGGGTCGGGCTTTCACGCATGCTAAAAAAAGAAATAGATATAGTATTTAGGGGGGGAGTAATAAGGTCGGTAACGCAAAGGATAACCGCTACACCACATAATGTTTGAGGAAATACTAATGACTTGTCATTCCAAACGCATCCGAGTAGATAACGTGAAGGGCTCTCGTACAATAGCAAATCTGTGTTGGGCTTCTATTCTTGTCTGCGGTGCAACAGGTTTCCTACTAGTTGGGATCTCTAGTTGCATTGGCAGAGACCTGATTCCTGGACTTCCGTCCGAACAGATTGTTTTTATCCCCCAAGGTATTGTAATGTCCTTCTATGGAATCGCAGGTCTTTTTCTCGGGTTTTACTTGTGGTGTACCGTACTTTGGAACGTGGGTAGTGGATACAATTTATTCGATAAACAGGAGGGAATCTTCTCAATATTCCGATGGGGCTTTCCCGGAACTAGTCGTCGCATTCGCATCAATCTCCCACTGAAAGACGTAGAGGCTGTTGGGTTGGATGTCCGAGAAGGTCCCTACCCCCGCCGAAGCCTCTATCTAAGAGTCAGGGGTAGACAGAATATACCTCTAAATCGAATTGATCAGGATTTGACTCTGGGAGGGATGGAGGAAGAAGCAGCCGAACTCGCCCGCTTCCTACGCGTATCTGTTGAAGGTTTATGAAATTCCGCCGAGTTGATGAAGAGGTAAATAATCAACCAAATCGGGGTAGGATAGGTACTAGGGGTTTCATAATACGATTCGATACTAAACTAATGAAGATTGATTCGATTAGTACTCCACCTTGTGGATCTTCTCCCGAAATCGAAATGACATATGAGATCATATAATTGGAATGTTCTTCGGTGGTTTCGTAGTTTTTCATATCGTTCCCTGGATAGAGCTTATCAGGCTAGTAAGCGCCTAAAGTCTCTAAGGACAAAACTTTTCAAAAAAAAACCGTTTCTTTTGGGAGAGTCACTGCCAATCGTAGAAACTTTTACAGATAGGGATTTCCATAAAAGTAAATTTCGAATATATTGGAGTCTCCTAGAATGTAGGCTAAGCCTGTTAATTTTAAAAATTGAAAAATTATTGGATTTTTTTCTTGAGATGAAGCACTCTGGGTCGTCTTCGCTGGTTCAGACTCATACCATAAAGGATTTCTTTGCGGAAGATTATCCGGGTCTGTCTTCGTACCGGTCATCGAATACCCTAAATACTCGATCACTAACCCTAGGGTTCAAAAAGAATCACAGCAAAGGTAAGAGTACGGGCGAGGAACAAAAAAGGCTTGCTTTTTTTCGGAAAGACGAGGCGGAGGAGGGTTATGCCTCTTTAAAGATAAAGAAGAGGTTTGTCTATGACCAATCGACTAGTTCCGAAGAAATGAATAGGAAATTAGCCTGGATTGAAGCAACCTTGAATGATTCTGATCCTCGCGTGAGGCGTTTTTACACAACAGACCCTCCATCGTTTCGAACGAATCTAGAACCCACCGAGGAACCTTCTGGCTACGACCGAATAGATCGTTTCGGTGGTACAACGGCTTATGAATCCATAAGCCTAGTACCCCGATCTTTGACTCGTACCTTGTCGAGATTCAAGGCTGAATTGACGAGTCAATCGAATTTTTCAGTACTTAATGATTTCGTGTTGGCTAAAAACCAATCATTAGCCTCTATCCGGTATATCGGGTATTTATTACTCTTTCTTTCCGCGATTTCAATCAGTCTCAAAAATAGCTTTATAGAACCTCAGATCAGGGGTTGGTGGAACGGTTATCAACCACAACTATTTATAAACTCCTTTCAAGAGGAAAGGGCTTTGAATCGGCTTCGGAAGACGGAGGCGCTGCTTTGGTTAAACGATGCAACCGGAATTTCGATAGATACTAAATTATGGAATTATGATACAAATGCGTACAACGAAACTATTCGATTGGCAGTAATGTATAATGAAGCAAATATTCAGCTACTTTTGCAATTAGTAACCGATACAATTAGCTTCATAATCTCGGTTCTATTGCTTATAACGGGTCGAAAGAGACTTGCAGTTCCAAACCCTTGGATTCAAGAATTATTTTATAGCTTGAATGACACAATGAAGGCGTTCTCTATTCTTCTACTAACTGATCCATGCGTAGGGTTCCACTCTCCCCACGGTTGGGAACTTTTTGTAGGGTCCTCCTTTGAACATTTCGGGTTGGCTCCTAATAAATATGCAATTTCTCGTTTCGTCTCAACTTTCCCGGTCATTTCAGATACAGTATTTAAGTATCGGATTTTTCGTCATTTGAATCGTACATCCCCCTCAATTGTAGCGACTCATCACACAATGAGTGAATGACGATTCTAAAAACTAATCCGCGTCTGACGACAGACGAGGGATTGGACGCATCTTTCGTAACGATCCAACCCACCTATCCCACGCTTCTTAGCCATTCACTAATATTTGAAGGAATGAGCCGAGAAAGAGGATAAGTACCAATGGATTTGATTTTTAAATAAGGGAAGTACATTTAGTAGTATGCAGGGTCCGGAAACGATCCGTTTGGGCGGAGACTTGGCAACAATCATAGATCTATGCGAAGAAGAATTACGAATAACTGGATGAAAAAATGGTTGGTTCTATCACTAGTAATATCCATTGGTTTTGGTAAAGTGAGCTGTTCACCCGTCTCAAACGCATATCCGATATTCGCACAGCAGAATTATGAGAATCCGCGCGAAGCTACAGGGCGCATTGTATGTGCAAATTGCCACCTAGCAAAGAAACCGGTAGATGTGGAGGCTCCGCAATCTGTTCTTCCCGATACCGTATTTGAAGCAGTCGTTAAGATTCCCTATGATACATAGATAAAACAAGTGCTTGCTAATGGGAAAAAGGGTGGGTTGAATGTAGGTGCTGTTCTTATTTTACCCGAAGGGTTTGAGTTGGCTCCTCCCGATAGGATTCCGGCCGAAACAAAAGAAAAAATGGGAAAACTATCGTTCCAAAACTATCGCCCCGACAGAAAGAACATAATCGTGATAGGTCCGGTTCCAGGCAAACCATATAGTGAGATCGTATTTCCAATTCTTGCGCCGGACCCTGCTAACAATAAGGAGGCACACTTCCTGAAATATCCAATTTATGTTGGAGGAAACAGGGGTAGAGGGCAAATATATCCGGACGGGAGTAAAAGCAACAACACGGTTTATGCCGCTTCGGTAACAGGAAAAATAAAGAAGGTAGTTCGTAGAGAGGGTAAAGGTGGTTACGAAGTTGTTATTGAAGAATTATCCGAGAGTCGTGAAATTACTGATATTATCCCACCCGGTCCCGAACTTATCGTTTCAGAAGGTGAATTCGTCAAGGTCGATCAGCCATTGACTAATAATCCTAACGTGGGTGGTTTCGGTCAGGGGGAAGTGGAAATCGTACTCCAAGACCCATTACGTATTCAAGGTCTTCTAGTCTTTTTTGCCTCAGTTGCTCTCGCACAGGTTTTTCTCGTCCTTAAGAAGAAACAGTATGAAAAGGTCCAGTTGGCAGAAATGAATTTCTGATTCCACACTTACTTTGCATTGTACCCCTTTTTAAGTCTAAACTACCGATCAGGGGTCAGGTCTGAACTGAACCTGGTCTGCCCCCCTCCTCACCAGGGAAGGGACAAGTCGAGGATTTAGTATATCTGTGTGTTTGAGGACTGTAGCTGATACTAATAATTCTTGATTGTGGGAGCTGGCTCGTACCATCAAGCAAGCTGATTCTCGATCGATTCTTCTTTGAAGAAGAATCGATCGAGTAATTAGTTTATTCGAAAGATGCGTCACTGAAATCCAGTAACATTTTGGAGTAATATATATATATATATATATATATGGAGACTGTTCCGAATAAACCCACAGAACATCCATGCCTATAAATGAATTTAAGTATGAATAGACTCAGCCATAAAGCTTTCTCCTTTTTGAACCGTAGCGTGAAGTAGGAACGAAGAAGCGACAGTCTTGATAGACTCACCCCCAACTTCTTTTTGCTCAGTACGTGAATCGGATTAGACAACAAAATCACCGACCAGTAAATACCAACTAGATATACCCATCCTTAGAGAGATGATCCCAGCCCCGAATAGGCTCCGTAAAAAAATATCCCTAACAATCCTATTACAAGTGTACCAGCTACAGTCCCGATCAACCACAAAGGAATCCTTCCAGTGGTATTGGTCGTTTGTACCACCCCCTCCCCTTACCCTACTTCGTTTGGTTCCACCACTCGGTCACGACTTAAGACATGAACGGTCACGAATGATTAGGATTTTGATCTTCCTTCGCTCGAAGTTAACGACCGTTTTCCATCCTTAATTGAAGAAATAATTAGAAAAAAGGACAGCAAGTACAAGGATCAGTAATAGTCCCCAGTAAAGGCTTGTGCGATTCAATTCTACACTTTGTTTATTTGGATTTGGTTGTGTCATAGATTCAAAACTCATGTAAAAACTATCTCTGAATGAATTGCATTGCTGATATAGAACCTGGGAAGAAAACCGTAGGTACCGCTAATCCATGCACAGCTAACCATCTAACAGTGAAAATTGGATGAGTTTTATCTAGAGCCATTGGTGCCTCCTAAAACGGTTTGGTAAACGCATCAACCTGTTCCAACGAGTCGAAACGGCCAGTTATTAAAGGAACTTCTTGTCGGTTCTCAGAGAAATATTCGTTAGGGCGGGGGCTTCCAAAAACATCATAAGCTAAACCTGTACTCACAAAAAGCCAACCTGCTATAAACGGGGAGGGTATAGTGATGCTGTGGATGACCCAGTATCAAGTACTAGTAATGATGTCGGCAAAGGGACGTTCTCCTGTATTCCCAGACGTGTTTAGCTCCGTATTTCTATCTCGTGATACTCAACTCAAAAGGATTTTTTTTGTAAGGAAGTAGCGACACTGAAGGGTCACGCCAGCGCACCTCGCCGAACCGGAATCAATCCAAAAAGGTTGTCACTTTTATACCAAGGGTATATCGGAAATATACTGGATAAGTATAGCTATCCTCCCTTCGATGCGGCAAGCCATACTAAAAAGGTCGCGGTGGGTAAGCAACAAGTTGTTATGGACTATCTGTAATCCTTCCTTTTGCGCCATATTAAGTTAAGCCGATAAGAAAAAAAAAACTACAAGAAAATCGTTTTTTTTCTTACTTAAACTTAATTTGATCTTTTTTACAAAAAAAAAGTCTTGCTTATCCTATTGGATCAGTCGTTCCCACACAAAAGCACACTTTCCGGTATTATTCTGGTCAATTTGTGAAAGTCTTAGTCAATAACAAAAAAAATTTAGTAAAAAATATCATAAAATTGTATACTAAATTATCTGTTAGATAATTTGGTATTTAAACCCATGCTCACTCTACCAAGCTATTTTGCCTTTTTGACATCCGTACTAACTTTAACTTTAGCATTATTTGTTGGATCGAACAAGATTAAGATTCCGTGAGATAGCAGTATCGTCTTCTATAGGGGGAAGGAACAAAGGAGAGCCCACGCACGGGCGCTTAGCAATTCACTGTACCCACCAAAAATTGCTCGCTGGTTGAAGAGATTGAACCTGCCTGGGTGAGTATTTGTATTAGATATCTACGAACTTAAATGGTTGAAGCATTATTATCCGGAATTGTGCTAGGTTCGATCCCAATAACCTTAGCTGGTTCATTTGTAACCGCATATTCACAATACAGACGTGGTGACCAATTGGATATTAGATAAAAATTAACAACTTTGGGTCTGATAGGACAATTAAATGAATGGGAAATCTAAATAAGATATCTATAGATATCTTATTTTTTTTTTTTTCCCATTTCTGTTTCCTTCTAGCACCCGATTATTCTATTTTGTAGTGAGTCCGAAAGAAATCCTCATCCGGTAAAAGAGATATGTCCGGCGACAATAGCAATATATATAGATATTTTTCTTCTTTCTGTCTCTTCTTGCTTCTACAATTTAAAACACATATGAAGCAGACTCATCAGTCTCTATTAGTTCAGAGATCATAAACACGCCCTGTAGGATTCGAACCTACGACATCGGGTTTTGGAGACCCGCGTTCTACCTAACTGAACTAAAGGCGCTTCTCCACCACTGAATCGAGTTTTTCTTTCGGAGAGTAAGGGTGGCGGGACGACAAAAAGGCCCACCCCTTCCCCTTATTCTTCCAAAGAAAAACAACGAATATATTTTTCTTATGAATGGGATGTTATATCCCACCCCCAAAGCTGGAGGATTTGCGCATTGATAATAAAATAGGGATGACGGGATTTGAACCTGCGGCATCTTGTACCCAAAACAAACGCGCTACCGAACTGCGCTACATCCCTATATTCATCGTGATTGGCATCACTGATATTAAATTAGCCGATCCGATTCGATTATAACCGATTATTAGATGTACTCGCCACCGGCAGAGTAAAAAAAAAAATAATTGAGTTTTGTATCGTATGATTCGCAATCCTCGAATCTAAAAGTAATTTCCTAACTTTTCGGGAGGAAAGGATCGACAAGTAGGCTTTTCTTTTTTTTTTTGGTAGGATGCAAAGGATTTGTTAATTTGTAGGAGAGGGAAGAGGGGGAGATAAAAAAAGAACAACAAGGAGAATTTCTGATGCAATATGTGAAGATTTATCTCTCTACAGCCCCCGTGATTGCTACTATATGGTTTGGGTTGTTAGCTGGTTTGTCGATAGAAATAAATCGTTTTTTTCCAGATGCCTTAGTTTTTCCCTTCCTGTGACCCGTTAGGCGACAAGTAGCAGGAACAAGCAGAATCGAGGAAATTTTTGATCTTTTCGTTTTTTTTTTTTGCAGGGGAAATCACAGGTTATCAATCCATTCTTTTGAATAAACGAAAAAATATTCTTGTTATTTTGAATTCTGCTGGTTGGGACTGCGCAGGCGGTTAATTCGAATCCTTCTTGGATCCAGCCCCCTATCTTGTAAAGCAAAAGAATAAAAAAAGGTATCGTCCAATCAGTATTATGGCTAAAAGTAAAGATGCAAGAGTAACTATCGCTTCGGAATGTACAAGTTGTGTCCAGAAAAGGGCTGGTTACAATTCCGTAGGTGTCTCTCGGTACACTACGCGTAAAAATCGTCGGAATACGCCTATTCGGTTGGAATCGAAGAAATTTTGTTTTTGTTGCGGTAAGCACACTATTCACAAAGAGTTGAAAAAGTGAATCAAACATCTAAAGGATCCATAGGTAGTTAATAGTATTAGATATTGGTAATTACGAAGTATCATGAATAGGTTTAAACGATCTTCCCGCAGACGCTCCCCATCACTTCGATCCGACGAAACTATCGATTACAGAAACACAAGTTTACTTCGTCGATTTGTTAGCGAACAAGGAAAGATTCTATCCAGGCGGATGAATAGATTGACTTCTAAACAACAACGTTCAGTGGCGGTTGCCATAAAAAGAGCTCGTATTTTAGCATTACCGCCCTTCTCGAACAGCGAAAACTAGACCCTTTTCTTTTGATTAGGAATGAACCATTCCAATATATCTTTCGCCTCTCCGAGAGAAATCATCCGGAGAGGCTTATAAAAACCAATCAGCGTACCTCGTTTTGTTACAGCCTGTACGATCCTAGAGAAGCAATAGGCATCTGGAGTAGCTATCTGCGCAAGTGTTTTGCAGTTCGAATAAACTCGATTCTCAGATAAATTGTGAATCATTCCACCGTACGTAATTCCATTCTCTCGTGCTGCTGCATTGATCCGAGCAATCCACAAACGACGCATTTCTCTTTTTCTATTACTTCTATCCGCATAGGCAGAAGCCAGTGCTTTTTGCTCTTGTTGATTCGCCGCCCTAAACAGTCTCGAGTGAGCCCCCCGGAATCCGGCAGCAAATTCGAGAATATTCTTGCGATGTCTCCGAGCTACGGATCCGCGTTTTACTCTGGTCGTTAGATGCCTAGCCTCACAAAAAGAATTTAGTCTTTGCAAAATCCATTTAGTTTTATTTTAACAATACCTGCCCGTAGGATCCTCCCCCATTTATCCTTTCTCAGATAAATTAAATTAGACCGATTGATTATCTATATTAAACTACATTCGGTGAAATCGTAAAAACAATGTATATCATTAAATAGATTCAATAAAGCTATGTACGATAGTGATAAGCTACACATATTTATCGAACCTCAAAATTCAAGTATCCTCTCTTTTTCTTTATTTTTTAGAAAAATATATTTTTTTTTCCTTTCACAAAGTATTCATTCTTTTCTCTGATGCAAAAAATAAGATTTCCAACGGCTTTTGCTACTCCAACTTTCCCACCCGCAAAGACTCCGGATTAGATGTCTGTTCCCATCAGCCATCACCGACCAGATACTGCACCGGAGACGTTATGGATTCCACTGTTTCCACGGCTGAGCTCTTGGCAGCTGGGTCCTTCCTACACACCGGAGCGTGAAGTTCCTCCGAGATGAGAGAAACATAGTTGCTGCTGGCGGGTCGTATGATCCTCAGTGAGTAGCTCCACCCGGGGGTGAAGCAGTCCGGGCAAATAACTATTCTTTGCAGTATAAGAAATCGTTTGTATAGTAACGGTGGTTCGAATAGGAAGTTGGCAAAAAACTTGACCCGAGATTACTGCCACTGCAACAATATTGATGAAGGTATGACTTTTTTATACCATTCTCTTAACACCGCTTAATGATTCTGTTTAACATCATCGATTTTTTTTTATCTTGCCACCATCCCAAATCGAGATGGTCGGAGTTTCGCCGACCGCAACCGCAAATTCCCATTCCTCTTTGAAACGGATAGACAATACATGTAGACCATGCTTCATTAGAAAAATTATTCTGCAACACCAAATTTTTCTCTTTACGCTTGGTTTTCAGTCCGAACGAGTCACACATACACCCTAGTACATACTCCCCGCCGTTGGGGGCATCCCCGAAGGGCTGGGGATTTTGTTCCACCGCCCAGTCGTTGTCTAGCTTTTCTAATAAGTTGCTGATTTGTTGGCACGTTCAAAGAAGCAGATAATCTGTTTGGTTTAGAATATTCTTAACCATGTGTATGCAAGAATGAACTCTCTCAATATCTTCGATTTTTGGGTTTCGGTATGTTTTTCTGACTTAACAGTGGGAGGCGCGGTCCAAGGCCCCCGGGGGTTGGATAGAGCGATCATTCAGATAATTTAGTATGAAAAAACGAAGGATCTTTTTATTTTAATTAATTTAGAAATCAATTCAACTAGATTGATTCTTTGGCTCAACCGCAAACCACAGATAGAGAGAAAGGTTTTTCTCCTTTTTTCGGGTGTAGAATATTTTTTTGTTGGACAAGGAGGAGTTCTCTCACTCCTCTTCTATCCATATCGATGCCGAAAGAATTTTAGAAAAAAAAGCAAAACTGAATTATCAATTCGGAGCGTTATCCGACGCGACGAAATCCGCGATACCATAATCCTGGGCTTCTTCCGCTGACAGAAAAACGTCTCTTTCCATGTCTTCAGAAATCATCCATAGAGGTTTACCTGTTCTTTGTGCATAAACCCTGGTTATACAATCACGGAGTTTCGATACTTCTTCTGCTTCCATAACACACTCCCCTGCTTGTCCGTCATAATACGAACTAGCGGGTTGGTGAATCATTACCCTGATTGGGGTATAACCCAGGACTAGCCGTACGGGCAGTTATCTATGCATACGGCTATGCGTCGGGTGGGGTAACACGAGTAGGCTGTGAGATATTTACAAGCGCTAGTCTCCCGACTCCACGCAAGAAAAAAAAGGTCTCTCTTGCGTTATTACAAGAATTTCCCTCCCGGAACACTGTAATATGGTATGTACCATCCTTCTAAACATACTATGATGGTTCCGTTGCTTCTCATTTGAGCAATCCCAAGGTTTGCTATGTCTATCCCCGATGGGCGATAGAATCAAATTATTTCTCCTCCTGATGAAGAAGAAGTCTGATCTTCTAAAACCACGAAGAATCAACAAAATATTCAGTTTATGACGCTAATATATATATATATATTGATCTCCGTCGAATCTATCAAAAAAAGAGAGAGGTTTCTTTGATTCCTGTTACTATCTTGGCGATTTACTACTTCACTTTCGGATCTATGTCCGAAAAAAAGAATTACCAAGTATCGGATGCCATGCTATTGTTACCTAACCAGGCGAAGGCACAGTTTGATTGATTTTTTATTATAAAAATCATTGGCGCCAAGCGTGAGGTAGTGCTATACGTTTGGTAATTTCCCCCCCAGCCAAAATGGAAGATCCCATGGAAGCAGCTAGTCCCATACAAATGGTATGCACATCCGGTACCACAAATTGCGTAGCATCATAAACAGACATTCCGGCTAAGACTGCCCCGCCGGGAGAATTCACATACAAAAAAATATCTTTGGCTTCGTCTTCCCCATTCAGGTACATCATGATACCGATTAGTTGATTAGCAATTTCATCATCTACCTGTTGACCCAAGAAAAGAAGTCTTTCTCGATAAAGCCGGTTGATCAGGATAGGCTTATGTGTCATGCACCCTCACCCCCCTCTGGAACCGTACGAGCGTCGCTAGAAGCATACGGCTCTGGTAGTTTCTACATGGTGGAGGCAGAAAAGAAAGAAGAAAAAACAAACTATTGCTTTTTTTCAGAAAGAGGAAAACTTGCGTTTCTTGCTTACAACGCTCGTTGTGCAATGCAAGATGCCCACCATTTCAATTAAATTCCGGTTCAGATTTGTCTGTCTCATCAATCAAAAATCCTGAACCGACTCGTAACCGGCCTGTCGTAGAGATGAACTCGCCCGTCATTCAACCTCCTTCGCACCGGTGTCTTCCTGTTCGTGGTTGAGCTATTTCCAGAATCTTTGGGTTCATTTTCTACTTCGGGGGGGGGTCCGACCGTCACTCGTACGTATGGAACGAATTCTTTTACTTCCCCTCTTCTTCCTATTCCCACAAATAATGGATTCAGAAGTAATAGACTTTTCTGGAGTCTTGCTCATCCTACCTTCCATTCTGTAGCAGGTTCTGCTACGACTAAGCTTGGGACTCAGTCACCGGAGCCTGAATAACTTGTTTATTCTAACTAGCCATGGATTCCTTTGGTAAATATCTCGTCTCGTCAAAATATTCATCACGTGTTTAACAACTGAGAATTCAGTCTACTCCAAGTGAGATAGAGACATATCGATTAAGTGAAAGGTAATGGAGAGTAATTCCATACAGCTCAACGCACCTGACGAGTCGTACTATACGTCAACCCAAACAGCATCCTCCTCCCCAGGTAGACGAAAGGGCACTTTTGGAACACCAATTGGCATGCAGAAATTACATCTTCTTTTTCTTTTTCTCTTATTATTTTCAATCCCATTTACTGAATCGGGAACGTAGAAACCGAAGCGGGCAAAAGTTCGTATAATATTATAACACACTTGATTAAGGCTTTGTGGTAAGGCGAAACACCATGGATTTTCTGTATAATGAGAAACTTCAAATATCTGGATGGGACCAATCTCTACATTGTTATATAAAGAAAGTAGATGCTAGAATATCAATGTCTTTCTCATTCCTATCAGGAAGATTTTTGGCCTCTCCAATACAACTTAATTCGTTCGATCGAGTTGGTGGTGGGAGGGGGATGGATACAGGTGTCTACAAGCAAACGAAGAACGATATTTGTTTTAAGACCAAAATCACTCTAATCAAAAACCAACCGAGTTAGATATTTCAGAAAAATTTTTCTTTTTTGCTTCTTCGTAGTGCAAGCCTACATCACCGCGAGAAATTCATATAGCGTTTACTTATTTCCAATATCCAAGAAAGGGGTTTTTCACGGGTTTGCCTTGGTATCGCGTTCATACTGTCGTACTAAACGATCCTGGTCGTCTGATTTCCGTACATCTGATGCATACTGCTTTGGTTTCTGGCTGGGCGGGTTCAATGGCTCTTTACGAATTAGCAGTTTTCGATCCATCCGACCCTGTTCTTGATCCTATGTGGAGGCAGGGTATGTTTGTTATTCCGTTCATGACTCGTATTGGAATAACAAAATCGTGGGGAGGTTGGAGCATTACCGGAGATACTGTAAGTGATGCAGGTATCTGGAGCTACGAAGGCGTAGCCGCGGCCCACATCGTATTATCCGGTTTACTGTTTTTAGCTGCTATCTGGCACTGGGTCTACTGGGATTTGGATCTGTTTCGCGATGATCGCACAGGAAAACCATCCTTGGATTTACCTAAAATATTTGGGATTCACCTATTCCTTTCAGGAGTACTTTGTTTTGCTTTTGGAGCATTCCACGTAACCGGTTTATTTGGTCCCGGTATTTGGGTATCGGATCCCTATGGATTAACAGGAAAGGTGGAACCCGTAGATCCGGCTTGGGGAGCTGAAGGTTTTGACCCATTCGTTCCGGGAGGAATAGCTTCGCACCACATAGCTGCGGGAGTCCTAGGTATATTAGCCGGTCTATTTCACCTTAGTGTTCGTCCCCCACAACGATTGTATAAAGCTCTTCGTATGGGAAATGTCGAAACCGTATTATCTAGCAGTATCGCTGCAGTCTTTTTCGCCGCCTTCGTAGTTTCTGGAACCATGTGGTACGGTTCTGCCGCCACTCCAATCGAGTTGTTTGGCCCTACGCGTTACCAATGGGATCAGGGATATTTTCAACAAGAAATAGATCGACGAATCCGCTCTAGCAAGACTGAAAATCTGAGTCTATCCGAAGCTTGGTCTAAGATTCCAGAAAAATTAGCCTTTTACGATTACATTGGTAACAATCCGGCTAAAGGTGGATTATTCAGAGCAGGTGCAATGGACAACGGCGATGGTATAGCTGTAGGTTGGTTAGGCCACGCTGTCTTCAAAGATAAGGGGGGTCGTGAGTTATTCGTACGCCGGATGCCCACCTTCTTCGAAACATTTCCAGTAGTCTTGGTAGATGGCGAAGGGATCGTAAGAGCCGATGTGCCATTCAGACGAGCGGAATCTAAATACAGTGTTGAGCAAGTAGGCGTAACTGTAGAATTTAACGGCGGTGAACTAGATGGCGCTAGCTTTAGCGATCCCGCTACGGTAAAAAAATACGCAAGACGCGCCCAATTGGGTGAAATTTTTGAATTTGATCGCGCTACTCTGAAATCAGATGGTGTTTTTAGAAGTAGTCCTAGGGGGTGGTTTACTTTCGGTCACGCCACATTTGCTCTACTCTTTTTCTTTGGTCATATCTGGCATGGTGCAAGAACCCTCTTCAGAGATGTTTTTGCTGGTATTGATCCCGACCTAGACGCTCAAGTCGAATTTGGAGCATTCCAGAAGTTGGGGGATCCAAGTACCAAGAGACAAGCTGTTTGAGTGGAAAATTCTTTTCAAAATCGGGTCCGGTAGGATTTCAAAGGAGTTCTTTTTCTTGCAAGGTGATATTACTAATAAGATAGAGAAAGGATTAAGTAGATAGATAATTTATCTAAAAATAAGTATGAAAGATATCTTCAAAAAACTACTTTACGGTCGGTCGAATCCATGGAAGCACTGGTTTATACATTTCTACTGGTAGCCACTCTGGGTATAATTTTTTTCTCCATTTTTTTTCGGGAACCACCCAAACTGCCCACGAAGGAAAAGTGACGTTCTATTCTTAGATACTCAAAAATCAACATAAGAAGTACTTGTCTTCGTTGCTGGCATCGGCGGACTCATGGAAGGAGTAGGACTAGTTGGAGACCTTCCTCGGTTGTTTTTTCCGGGAAGGTCTCTCAGTCTAACTAATCTTCATGTTCCTCAAAGGGGTCTCTGAGCTCTTCGGAGGGTTGACCGAAGGCAGTATACAAAGCGTGACCGGTGAAGCTGACGAGTGAACAAGATGTAAAGATAGCGACCAAAGTTGCAGTTTCCGTTGCTGTATAACCTAAGAAATATTAATTCCCATGAGATATAATAGTATACAAAGTCAGTAAAATCCAATCGATTGAATAAGCTCTATGGCTACCAATTTTGTTGATGATACTCCCAAGGGTAAGCCCCGGGTTAGTCTCTTAGGAATAATTTTGAAGCCACTTAACTCAGAATATGGTAAAGTGGCCCCTGGTTGGGGAACTACCCCTCTAATGGGATTCTTCATGGCCTTATTTGCTGTATTCTTAGTTATCATTTTGGAAATTTACAACTCATCTGTTCTTTTGGATGGCATTCCGATAAGTTGGTAGGAGAGAGAGGGTGAGTGGGTTAGTGCATAGGAACCCACCGCCGCAATAGCAATAGCCGGGGGTTCCCGGACGAAGACTTCAGAGGAGTCAGAAAGAAAGGTAGTTAAATTGTGCGAATAATCCCCTGAAAGATTTTGATATGGGTGTGTGACTCGCAGCAACCAGTCTGGTTCAATTAATAGATAATCTTTTGTTGAAGAAATAAAAAGAGATATATATCTCTTTTTATTTCTTCAACAAAAAAAGTAGTTATCTTGCTGGGTAGCTGTTTTGTTATTAGCACCCAGAGCGCAAGAAACTAGATATTGCTTGGTAGGGTTCGAACTACGATTAATCCGTACCAATCTACCGTTTAAACTTCGTCACAAAAAAGTAAATCGATGCCAGGTATGTAACATCGACGCTCGATCAACGAATTGCGAAGATGTGAACTATCTTTCAATCGAAAATATACGAGAGTGGGGTAAAACGATCATAATCACGCAAATTGTCTATTTTTTCACATATTTATCCCTTGGTCGGAGAATTCTTGCCCATCAGGTTTTCTCACCTTTGAAAAGAAGGATTTACCGGAGTATAGTAGAGATCCAAGGTTCGTAGATGCTCGGACAATCAGATTGGAACGAGAAAAAAAATATATCCATTGATTTATCCTTATTAATTAAGTATAGATCCAGCGATAAGATAAAGAGTTTTCCCGAGATGCTAGTCATAACCATTCCTTGCCTGAATGAAAATTAAAAGCTAACGCGGGATTGAGGCAAAACATATTTTTGAGGTTTACGATGCAACGATCACGTTTCCGTTTCTTCTATCTTAAAAGCATTTAATGACAAAAAAGATGAAGACCTTTTCTCTCTCATTCTATCTTCATGTCAAGTGACTATTTAATGAAAAGAATGGACGATTACTCAAATATCTTTGTTTAAGCTGTGTGAGAGCAAAACCTCACGTACGGTTTACAGAGGGGGAGTTGAAAAAAAAAAGCTTACCCACCTCGATAAGGTATACGATTGGTTTGAAGAGCGCCTTGAAATTCAGGCAATTGCTGATGATATTACTAGTAAATATGTTCCTCCTCACGTGAACATATTCTATTGTTTGGGGGGAATTACGTTGACTCGCTTCTCAGTCCAGGTAGCCACCGGTTTTGCCACGACTTCTTATTATCGCCCGACCGTTACAGAAGCTTTTTCTTCGGTTGAATATATAATGACTGAAGTCAATTTTGGATGGCTGATTCGATCTGTCCATCGATGGTCAGCAAGTATGATGGTTCCAATGATGATTCCGCATGTATCTCGTGTATATCTTACAGGGGGATTCAAAAAACCCCGTGAATTGACTTGGGTTACTGGCGTAATTCTGGCTGTATTAACTGTATCTTTTGGTGTGACTGGGTATTCTTCACCCTGGGATCAGATTGGTTATTGGGCAGTTAAGATAGTAACTGGTGTACCCGAAGCTATTCCTCTAATAGGATCTTCATCGGTAGAGTCGTCGCGAGGAAGTGTAAGTGTAGGTCAATCCACACTGACTCGTTTTTATAGTTTGCATACCTTCGTATTGCCGCTACTTACTGCCGTTTCTATGCTAACGCATTTCCTGATGATCCGTAAACAAGGCATTTCGGGTCCTCTTTAGCACTCACAGAAAAATTCTATTGATTCCTGAGTCATCAAAGAAGGACCTTATTTTCTAATTCTTTACAAGGCTGCTATTCCATTGCCGCTGGTGCTTATCACTGAAATAGATGAAGAGTTATCTAGCGGATTTAATTCCTGTATTAGACTATAGGGATAAACAGATTAAAGCGTTGAAGGAAAAAATTTGGATTATGGGAGTGTGTGACTTGTTCCGAAACGCGCAGGCTACGCAGCTACCTAGTAGAATGCTGCTACAACCCGAAAAGTGTTTGTTTCTCTTCCAGCTTTTCCTAGTTTAAGTACTAGGATTTGAAACTCGGATAGATTTAAGATTTTCTCTACTTAGTCAGGAGAGATCTTTGTGGGACTCTCCCCATGATCGGGTTTAAGAGGCTCCGTGAAACCCTACTTATATACATACCCAATCGGGTTCTTTATGAGTCTAAAGTATTATGGTTTTTAGGATGCATACATTCCCCCCGCACAAAAAAATTACCCATAAAAAAATAGCTATTTTATGGCTCAACCGTCGGGGTAAAAAAATGATCCAAAGGGAGGAGATATAGTCAAAGTTGTAACAAGTTAAGATCCTATACCTTTTAGATTAGAGTTCGCAAGCGCATCAGCGATGAAGCGATACACGATGTATGGGATAAGAGATAATCCAAGAAGCTTCCTCATTAATTTCTTAGGCTGACTTGGGTCATAAGCCACTCCACGAAATCATTGTTTTCTGTGTTCCTTTATAAGATCCCCCTCCTTTGAGGAAGAGGTACTCAAATTACTAGGAAATACAAAACTTTATAAAAGTTCAATTCTTGTGGAGTAATATACCTAAAGAAAGATTCGCTCGAGCCGTATGAGAAGAAACTCTCATGTTCGATTCTGATGGGGGGATAGAATGTCCATCCCAATAACAAAGAAACCTGACCTGAATGATCCTGTTTTGAGAGCGAAATTAGCTAAGGGTATGGGACACAACTATTACGGAGAACCCGCTTGGCCCAACGATCTTTTACATATATTTCCTGTCGTAATCTTAGGAACAATTGCTTGTACCGTGGGTTTAGCAGTTCTAGAACCATCAATGATTGGTGAACCGGCAAATCCTTTTGCAACTCCTTTGGAAATATCACCTGAGTGGTATTTTTTTCCCGTGTTCCAAATACTCCGTACAGTTCCGAATAAATTATTAGGTGTACTTTTGATGGCAGCCGTACCCGCAGGTTTGTTAACAGTACCCTTCATTGAGAATGTTAATAAATTTCAAAATCCGTTTCGACGTCCGGTAGCTACAACAGTTTTTGTTATTGGTACTGCGGTTGCTGTTTGGTTAGGCATAGGAGCAACTCTACCAATTGATGGATCTTTAACTTTGGGATTATTTCAAAATTAGAACCCTACTAGTTCATTGACATGCACATATAAAATCTAGGGAGTGATTGTTACACCACAATATCTCCCTAGACTTGTTGTTTTTTTATGAGCAACTACTAAAATTTCTAAATTATTCTATTATTTATTCTATTTCTTATTTGACAACTAATTATAAGTATACGACGACCAAAGCGGTATAACCGCTTTTTTTTCCGGATCCCCTTGTTGTCTGTCTATGCACAAAAAAGAATTCATTACTTAGCCGCTTTCGTTTTTGATAAAGAGCCACAGCGGGCAAGCGATGGACTGGCCCGCAAGGAGTACGATTCTGAGAAAAGACCGTTTATTCCTAATCCACGCGCACCTTGCTACTGGGTAATTCTGCAGCAAAACGTTCCCACGAAGCTTTTGAAACCTGATCTACGGATTTTTTTCCGGAACTCTTTAGTTTAAGCAAATCATCCCGACTATAGTTAAGTAAATCATTTATTGTATGTATCTCAGCCCGTTTAAGACAATTAAAAGCCCTAGCAGGTGATTCTAGTTGATCAATGAATGTATTTGTAAGAACTTCTCTCGATTTTCCCACACTATCCAGTTGTAAAGACGATTTGGCTAAGTCCGAAGAATTCTGATTATTACCGAGGTGGGGGATATTAGAATCTCTCACGTGCAAAAAAGTTTTTAATAAATATATTAGTTTTTTAGATGCCTTACATAGAGCTTCTTCGGGGGTTGGACTACCATTAGTCCATATTTCCATGAATGATATCTCTCGCATTTCCACACCATTCTCAAACGGATGGACACTATAATTTACGTTTCGGACAGGCATAGGTATAGCACCAACAGGGAATTCTCCTTCTTGGTATCCTTTAAAATCTTCTGTACGATATCCACAAAGATTCTCGATCTTCGATTCAATGTTTAGAGATATTGGTTGGACGATAGTAACTATGTATTGTGAATCATCAATAATCTTGACGGAAGGCGGTAGCAAAATGTCACCAGCGGTTACTTTCTTGGGACCAGTTACAGACAAAAAAGCTTTTTGCGCTTCATTGGATTCACTTCTAAGCGCAGTTCCTTTCAGATTGACTAAAACATCATGTATTGTCTCTTAAATACCCGTCATTGTGGAATACTCATGAGCAACTCCCTCAGATTTTGCACTTGTTGTACCTGCTCCTCCAACTTCTTCTGGCGGGGCTCTACGCATGGCAATTCCCACAGTACTTGCTTGACCCTTTTCAAAGGGGGAAACGATGAATCGTCCGTGATGAAGACGCTTACTTTCCGTCCTGAATTCAACACATTTCCATTGAATTGCCTGGGTAGAGGTCAATGTTTCGTCCTTAAGCATGAAAAAACCCCTGTTCGTTTAATACGACCAGTAGTTAGACACGTCTTTTTCTGGGAGGTCTACATCCGTTGTATGGCATGGGAGTCACATCACGTACAAAACTAAGAGTTATACCGCTTCTGCGGATAGCTCGTAGAGCGGTATCCCTCCCTGGACCCGGCCCGCTCGTCATTACCTCCGCCTGTTTCATACCCCGATCCATTGACGCGCGGATGGCATTCTCCGCTGCAGCCTGGGCAGCAAATGGTGTACTCTTGCGGGTACCCTTGAATCCGGAAGCACCAGCAGAACACCAAAGAATTACTTATCCTCGAACATCCGTAACTGTAATAATGGTATTGTTGAAACTCGCTTGAATGTGAATAATTCCTTTCTGGACTCCGCGTTTACCTTTGCGGAGACGAGCTTTTTTCAGAGTCGTTTTTGATGTAGTTGATTGATTGTTCATTATGGAAGGCTTCTACTAAAAATATCTATCTGTTTTAATATCGTCAATTTCTAAACTACCCCTGCCTCTGCTTATGCTTTGGGTTTTGACAGATTACCATGATTCGTCTACGTCTGCGAATGAGTCTACATTTCTCACATATTTTTCGAATAGAGGCACGAATCTTCGTAACTGTAGCCTTAAATTGGTTGAATTTTTGGATCTAAAACTATCTTTCCTTTTTTCTCCCGCAAATTCTTGTACTACAAAAACATTAGAAAATAATGAGGTTAAGCATAATAGCTGTAACCCAATTTTTTTAGGTCCCGTTCGTTTGTCTATTTCTGAGACGATAGGTGGTACATCCTTTAGTAAGATCATAGGGACTCAATTCCACCCTTACTCTATCCCCAGGCAATATTCTTATATAGTTACGTCAGATCTTTCCCGATATGTGAGTCGAAACGTGGCACCCATTATCTGAATACACTCTAAACATCGCATTAGGAAGTGATTCTGTAACTGTACCTTCCATGTCAATAAGATTTTGTTTTTTTATCGTTCAAGAGAAATAAGCCTCCCATCTTATCGACGGATCTTTTTTAGAATATTCCGGATTCGTTTGTCAATGCGAATACCCAAATCCCCTTGAGGCGTGACTATTCCATCAAACAACCGTCCGTTGAAGGAGTGTTTTACCAACTACCAAACGTGACACAAAATCTCTCCGCCAACTTTCTTTCGTCTAGCCTCTCGATCGGTCAAAAGCCCGTAGGATGTTGGTAGAATTACAATTCCCATACCTCCTAATATTTTTGGAATTCCCCGATGATCCGAATATACTTTCAATCCTGGTTTGCTAATACGTTTGATTATCGTAATACATGGCTCCCTTTTTTTACCCTAATACTTCAGACTCACATCCAGAAATTCTTTCATGTTTTCGGTGTGTTCGGCAATCCCTTTAACAAAACCTTCTTCTAACAGGGTTCTTCCGATACGTCTAGTCATTCTGGTAGCAGGCACTCTTATTGTCGCTTTCCTTCTCATATTAGCATTTCGTATAGCAGTGATTGCGGTAGAAACGGTATCATTAGTCGTGAGATGCCGATCAATAGTTATTAACATTAAAATTATTCCTTTTTAGGAATCTAATATTACTATATATATATCTTTTTTTTATTGTCACAAGCTTCGACACAGATATATATGTCGAAGCTTGGGCAATTGTGGTAATAACAGGTAAGTTAGTACTATTATTGCTGTTTATAACACTTCTGGAGCTAGTGAAACTATTCTAGCAGAATTATACTCTCTCAATTCCCTAGCTATTGGACCAAAAATTCGAGTTCCTCTAGGATTTCCTTCCTGATTCACAATAACAGCTGCGTTGCCATCAAATCTGAGAATCATTCCATTATCTCGTTTCATTTCCCTACGAGTTCGGACCACCACTGCTCTAACAACTTCCGACCTTTTCAGAGGCATATTGGGTACTGCCTCTTTCACCACAGCTATGATGATGTCACCCACATTTGCATATTTGCGGTTACCGGTACCTAGAACTCGAATACACATTAATTTCCGGGCTCCGCTATTGTCTGCTACGTCCAAATAACTTTGAGTCTGAATCATTTGTTGATCAGGAAATTTTATAGATTTTTTAAGAGGAGAGAAAGAAAAGGAAAAGAAAGAAAAAGTGGGGGCTGAAAAGAAAGAGGAAGAAAAAAGAAGTCTGTTTATATCTATAAATTTATCTAGCTATCTCTATCTATATAACTTTTTATATCTATATAGATCAATATCTTGTTTTTGGGGGGTTTCAATAAAAAAAAAAAAGGTTTTCTGATGTTGTCATGTACATCAAAAATTTTTGTGTTTTTTTTTTTAGTGACAATCAGATCAATTGTTGATCTAATACCGATCACAGGCAGTGTCGGTCGCAAAAACAACCGTTACTTTCATTTTTTAGTTATCGAATTCTTCTTGTTCTAGCATATATATATATATATATTTTTTTTTTACTTTAACAGCGAATATCGATAGTAGTTATCATATTAGGGTATTCAATTAATCGACTTAGTATCAAAATCCAACCGTAGTCACTATTCGGGTTGATATAGGCATCTTGTGAGCAGCAATTTCCATAGCGGCTCTTGCTATCTCTTCCGACACTCCACCCGATTCATAGATTATTCGGCCTGGCTTGACTACGGATACCCAATACTCTGGAGATCCTTTGCCTGATCCCATGCGTGTTTCAGCAGGTCTCATTGTGATTGGTTTGTCGGGAAAAACTCGTATCCATAGTTTACCGCCACGGCGAGCATACCTCGTTATTGCCCTTCTTCCCGCTTCTATTTGTCGTGCTGTAATCCATGCCGGTTCGAGAGCTTGTAGAGCAAACTTTCCAAAAGATATTTTATTACCGCGATTGGTAATTCCTTTCAATCTTCCTCTATGTTGTTTACGGAATTTTGTTCGTTTGGGGTTACGGTCGATGGCAATGAAATCTTTCCATCTCTGATACAAAACCGGGCATGGGGATCTCTTCCCAACCGGCTCCTCATGAATTTGATACCATTCCTTCTTCTACTTCTCTTTTATTCCCCTCCTCTTTTCTCTTACTTCAACTCTTCCTACATGAGATTCGTTTATTTTGAGTAGTGAAGAAAAATCCTAAAATAGTTTTATTCCTATCAAATGTATCCATCACGCCTACCTACAAATTCTTTATGTTAGAGATGGATAGTTCTTTTTTGGTACTGAATCCACGGGCGAAAATGAGCTCAAAATCTTCTCTTTTGTTTCCAAACAAAGAAAAAGCTGTCAATTTCGATTCAACGAAAGACAGGCTTCTTCCGCCACCCTATCTCCCAAATCTACTCGATGTCCGAATCCGATTCAGAAGTCTTCTCGTTCTTTCAGTCTCTTCAGAAAAACGTTTGGGTTCACCTCGGCGACGGAGCCCACTCCAATACCTAACTCGATGGGTCGTTCTTGTCAGCGCTCACCGAACTGGGGGCTCTTACATAGCATCGTGATAATAATGCTATATCACATAGCTTTTCGGGAGTTGATTGGTTAACCATACGATCTCAAGGAGAATCAATTTGTAAAGTGTCTTCTCCTTAATATCCATGGTCTAGATTCCAGCTTCGCGTGAGAGGGCTATAATCCCCTGCGTGTGGAACTTTATGTCACACAAGTTCGTCCCGTACTTAAGGGTTCGGAAGCCCAGACTATTCTTTTCTTAACGGAAGATATTTTAATTATGGGTAGAGAGGTTTTGTTTGAACGAGTCGCACACTAAGCATAGCAAAGATTTCTCAAAAAAAAATGAAAATGAAGGAAAAGAAAAGATTAAAATTTTATATTAAATCCAGAATGGAATGAAGTTGTTATGGGTTCCGACTTGATCGGCTGTAAAAGTAAGACAAGGTTTTTTTTTATTCAGTATCCTGAAATATCCAAATCTTTATACCTAAAACCCCATAAATTGTTTGAGCTGAATGGTGACAGTATTTTATACGTGCTCTGATTGTTTGGAGAGGTACTCTACCTTCTCTAGCCCACTCGACTCGAGCCATTTCACTTCCATTGAGACGTCCTGCTATTTGTATCTTAATACCCTTATTACTAGTCCTCCCAACCGACTCGATAGCCCTTTTCATCGTCCTTCGAAAGGCAACTCTATTTCTTAATTGTGAAGCAACGTGTTCCGCTAGGATCTTTGGTTCTCCGTACGGTTGAATAACGTTATTTAGAGTTATTCGAAGTTTTCGATCTCCAATACCTAGCATAGTATCTACATCACGTTTCAACTGATCAATCTTTAGACTATGTTCTTCTATCAATAAATCGGGAAATCCGGTATGTATTTCAATTTTAATAAGATCCGTTTCTCGTTGAATCTCTATATGCCCGATTCCGCCATAGTTTGAGGAGTCTTTCAAACTCCCTTCCACGTACTTTTCAATTAAGTTGCGTATCCTTCTATCTTCCTCAAGGAATTTTGGATAATCTTCCATTTGTGCAAACCAATAAGAATAATACTTCTGGTTTACACCGAGTCGAAAACCGAGTGGATGAATTTTTCGTCCCGTACTTTTATACTTATTCCCCGACTTAATATTAAATAAGTGTCTTTCTAAAAAAAGTTTCTCTTTCAATTTTGTTGACGCATCTCCAAAACTGATTACTTTGTCTACATTTCAAAATTAAGTCCCCTCTTTTTATTTAAGCGACCTCAAATTCGACTTAATAGTTATTCGACATGTGGGTTTCCTTATAGGATAACCACGACCCTGAGCCCGGGGTCGAAACCTCTTGAGGTAAGTGGAATTATCTACTCGGATTTCACTAATGAACAGATTTGTTTTCTTGAATCCCAAATTACTAGTAGCGTTTGCCGCTGCGGAAAGAACCAATTGTGATATCATATAACATGCTTTGTAAGGCATAAATTCAGGTGATACAAGTGCTTCTTCATATGAACAACCTTGGATCTGCTCGGCGACACGCCGCACCTTAGCAGCTGACATACGAATATTCTTTGCTGAAGCTTGCGCTCCTACATTTGATCTTCTTTCATTCTCCATAGAAAGTGATTTCCTAATCATCTGCGAGATCCTTTGTCACTTTTAGCATGTCCCCGAAAATTTCGGGTAGGTGCAAATTCTCCCAGTTTGTGACCTACCATACGATCAGTTACATAGATCGGTAAGTGTTCCCGCCCATTGTGAACAGCAATAGTATGACCGATCATGATGGGGACTATTGCAGAGGCGCGAGACCAAGTTATTACTAACTTTTTTTCTCTCCGCACATTAAGATTTTCAATTTCTCTTATTAAGTGATTGGCTACAAAAGGACCTTTTTTTGATGAACGTGCCGTAACTAACTACCCTCCTGCTTTGTATCCTCACCCGTCAACCACTTTTGCGGCGGCGAAGTATAAATGGGTTACTGTATTTCTTTGTTTTCCTGGTTCTTTTACCTAGTGTAGTATATCCCCAAGGTGTTGATGGGTTTTTCCTCCCAATCGATGTCCTACCCTCCCCTCCCCCGTGTGGATGATCCACAGGGTTCATTGCTGCACCTCGCACCGTAGGACGTCTACCTAACCAACGTGTAGATCCAGCCTTTCCTAAGCCTTTACTATTGGTGTCGGTATTTCCAACTCGCCCTATACTTGCTAAACGATTTTGAGGTATTAAACGAATTTCCCCAGAAGGTAGTCTGAGTGTAGCTAACCTCCCTTCCTTGGCTACTACCTTTGCTGCTGCACCAGCTGCTCTGACCAATTGTCCGCCTTTGCCAGGTTTTAACTCGATATTATGTATGGTGGTACCCAAAGGAATCTTGGTTGAAGTAGATCCCTTACTCTGATTCTATCTTAAAAAAGGAAAAAGAGATCTCTTCCCAAACCGTACAAGCCTCTTTCAAGGCATACGGCTTTCTAGATATGCAGAAGGAGCTAGTTTTTACCGTTACTGCTAGGCAACGTTGACTCCTAGCATCATCGCCAAACAAAAAAAGGTTTGGTTCTGTGTCTATTCATATCTCAGGCTTCTCCGCCGGCATCTGGCTTTTTTTTTACAAATCAGCAACAGAATTGATGACTTTATTGATTCGCGCTAACATTTTAAAAATGTAATGGATAACTTAGGAAATTTGTTTTCTTTTTTAGCTTCGGATCCAACTTCTGTCCAACAAAAGCGATTTTTTGTTTTTTCACTCTGTAGCTTCGGTAGTGCCTCTAACCTTCACACCGAATGTCGTGAATTACCCGTGTTTCACGTAATTTGGGTACGTACGGGGAGCGCCTCTACCTCTACTTTGTCTCATGAGAATATCCGATTATTTCCATATTATCATACCTATAAAAAGATTAATAAAAGTTTTTTTTATCCTTAATCATCACTAGCTACTGTCCCTTCTCAGTCTT
>ERZ1034389.68-NODE-68-length-33286-cov-48.716921_pt1 | contig 33286 bp, 39 predicted proteins | sample MGYA00520611_ERZ1034389 | MGnify/ENA primary metagenome ERZ1034389 (study PRJEB33736, sample SAMEA104288470) | Azolla filiculoides | biome: Urban; feature: water surface; material: ditch water | place: Netherlands | collected 2014 ... | reverse complement strand
GGGGTAAGACTTTCGTTCCATCAGTAGCTATGTAAATACACTACATTTTATGTATCCTATCCTTCCAACATTCCTTTTCTACTCCCCTTTACATTTACTTTATCAGCCTCTTAGACAGTTTGAAGATGGATAAAAGAGGTAAAAATGGAATTACAGAAATTATTATGGCAACTTCCAGCTATCCATTGACAAGGAAGATGTAACATAATTGCCGCATTTTGTTTTAACCGAAATTTACTGTTTCCTTTCATTCTTAAATTGACAACTTGGCGGATTGAACTTTCCATAGCTCCACTAGCAATAGGTAATTTACGGGCTAAAACTTTAGCATAATTCAGACGTTCTTCCCCATAGGTATGTAACAGATAATTTCTTTGTTCAAGCAGAGTTTTAGAATGCTCTCCGAGTGGTGAAGCAATAAATTCATCCATATTAAGGCAGCTTCTCTAATAGACCTCTTACAAAATTTTTCCTGTGGTATGATAGAGAGTTTTAGATTTTATGTGTTTTTGGTGTTCTTTGGGCTCGTTAATTCAAACATAACCCTGTAACTCTAACTTTTGGCTAAAACAAAGACAACCGCCTATTTGAACATAAAATTAATTCTGCAAGAGGTCTAATATTTTCTTCATGCGCCTTAGAAGTTTGTCCATTCCATTGGGGAATGTTATTACTTTCTAAAAGTTTTGTAACTGGCTCTTGAAAATCTTTCAACCATTCGCTTAAATCAAGACTGGAATATATATTCTTTGTCATTAACGGTAGGCGTTCCCTATTTTTTCTTTGGAAATCCTACCTTGTTTTCGAACACAATACCAGTCTGTATCAACTTCTCTCATCTGATAAATTTATTTAAGTAATTTACTTAATATATATGTATACGATATTTTAATCGTACGGTAAATGATTTTTATCGATGCCTGTTTTCGGTTTAGCGAGCGCACACTTACTTTTTACCCCACCTCACAAAATCACGTTGCGCCCTTTTCTTACATACTTGTCGGAAGAAGATACACAGAAAGTTTTATATTAAGTAGGTGTCCGGAAAAATTTATAACTATGTCATGGCGGATGCAGCAAAGGGGAACCAAGCAATAGCAAGGGTTTCAAGTAATTTATATTTTCTTACATAGTTATGTTTATTTGTGTCTACCTACTTATTATTAAAGCGAGATTGCTAGTTTTGTCCATAACCAGATGGAAAAACATTTCTGGGAATATCAAGTTGAGTATGAAGTCAAAATCAGCAAAGGTTTTACAACCCTAAAAGAGAGTGCTTATACTACAAATGCGAATGATTCTTTAGATTATAGAATCTCGCCTCAAGATAAAAGTAATATGTCTAAATATCTGTTTACAGGTTTTTCTAAATGCCTTTATACAGAACAAAAATTCCAATCCGAAGCGGAGAGGGTATTATCTATAATTTTGGAACGAGATGCAATAAAATGGTTTAAACCAGCAAGGGGACAATTTCAGAGTTATTACAAATGGGATGGAGATTACTTAGAATATCAACCGGATTTTGTGGCAGAAACAGAAGAAATTATCTATATGCTTGAACGTAAAAATCGAGATGAAATAGATCATCCTCAAGTGCTTGCTAAAAGTGCTTGCTAAGAAAGATGTAGCGGTTCAATGGTGTAAATATGCTTCTGAATATATGCTAAAACACAATGGTAAGCCTTGGGTTTATGTGTTTATAGCTGATCATGCGATCACTCAAAATATGACACTTAAAGGACTAGGTGCGCGCTTTATCACAAAGTGGCAAGTGACAGAGGAATAGGAGAGAATTATCAATCCGCAATCCCCAATCAACGATTTTTCAACACCTTTGACTTATACTTGTCTCCAAATCACCAGGATTCATAAGTTCAAACTTTTCAAAGGGTTGATGAATCCAGGGGTTACTAGCTAGATACTCAGTATAGTAATCTGGGGTAATAACTGAACAGGCTTTATACCAAATTACAGCAGTACGGATTTCCTCAATGGGAAACTCACTATGTTCTTTTAGCCAAGGAACTGTTTGCTGTAGAGTTATCCCAGAATCCACTAAATCATCTACCAGGAGAATCCGGTAACCTAACTTGTCGGTAGTCATCGTTAAGTGAGTGGAAATTACTAAACTGCCCCTTTCTTGTTTACCCACACCACTGTAAGATGATGTAGCTAAAATTGCCAGAGGTTGATTATATATCCGGGAAAGAATATCTCCTACTCTTAGTCCCCCTCTAGCAAGACAGACAATTTGATTGAACTCCCAACCTGATTCATAAATCTTGACAGCCAATTGTTCAATTTTATGGTGATAATCTGACCAAGAAACGTGAAGGTGTGACATAAAACTCAGGGAAGTATTTTTTAGTTAGCACTGAAAGCAAATACCAACTATTTTAATATGAGTGTAAGTAATTATGAACGATTCCAATAGTGAAAAATTAGCCTGTGAAAAGTTAGATTTTAAAACTAAACTTGCTTATGGCGCTGGAGATTTAGGTCCAGCTATTACTTCTAATATTGCCATATTTTTTGTGCTGGTCTTCTTTACCAATGTACCAGGTATTGCTGCTGGTTTAGCTGGCAGTATTTTAATGATTGGTAAAATTTGGGATGCTGTTAATGATCCATTTGTAGGATTATTGACCGACAAAACTAAATCTCGTCGCTGGGGTCGTCGTTTACCTTGGTTGTTATATGGTGCTATTCCTTTCTTTTGGGATTTTCTTCTTCTTCCAATGGATTGGACCACAATTTAACCCCCAGCAAAGTAGTAACATTTGGCCATTGTTTTGGTATTACGTTGCTATTGGGGTCATGTCTCAAGTGTTTTTTACAGTGGTCAATTTGCCTTATACGGCAATGATACCGGAACTATCTCAAGATTACGATGAACGAACTAGTTTAAATAGCTTTTGCTTTACTTTTTCCATTGGTGGCAGTATTTTATCGCTGATTTTAGCGCAAATGATTTTTTCTCAGATTACTAATCCTTAACAACAGTATCTAGTATTAGCAGCAATTTGTACTGTGATTTCGGTTTTATCCTTATATTGGTGCGTTTATGGAACACGCGCTCGCATCCTGGCTTTTGAAGCGAAAGGCATTAAATTGGCAGAACCTCCAGAAATTCCCTTCCTTGAACAGATAAAAATTGCCTTCAGCAATCGACCTTTTCTATTTGTTATCGCTATCTATCTTTTCTCATGGTTAGGTGTGCAAATTACAGCTAGTACTATTATTCCCTATTTTGTGATTTATTGTATGGGGATGAAAAACTCAGAAGTTCCCACAGTCTTAATAGCAGTTCAAACAACAGCCTTATTAATGTTATTTGTGTGGAGTAATCTAAGTAAAAAATTTGGTAAAAAACTTGTTTATTTTTTGGGAATGAGTTTATGGATAATTGCCGCTGCTGGACTATTTTTTCTAAAATCTAATCAAGTTGGATTAATGTATTTGATGGCTGTAATGGCAGGTTGTGGAGTTTCTACAGCTTATTTAATTTCTTGATCAATGATTCCCGATGTAATTGAATTAGATGAATTGCAAACAGGACAAAGAAGAGAAGGAGTTTTTTATGGTCTAATGGTCCTCTTGCAAAAATTTGGTTTATCTTTTGGCTTATTTTTAGTAGGTAATGCTTTACAAGCATCTGGTTTTAAGGAAGCTGTAGTTGGATGAAATACCCTACCTATACAACTAGATTCAGGATTATTAGTTATTAGAATTGCCGTTGGAGTGATGCCGATAATTTGTTTAGCAATTGGCTTGATTTCGACTTTTTTCTATCCTATTAACCGTGAGATGCACGCGGAAATAATATTGAAGTTGCAAGAAAGACAGGAAATTGGAGGATAAAGAATTTTTTATATGCAACAGTGTGCAGAAATAATATTATTCTCCCTGTTATATTCACAGTATATTTCTAAAGACTTTCATCCTGATTAGGTGTTAAATATGAATTGGTAGCTTGATATTTACATCTACAATTTCCTGATTAACCCAAAGTTATACTTGATTTTCTTGAAGAATATCTGCTCCTAATTCCTGGTAAGTAGCGATATTTTTTTGATAAGATTTTTAAATCTGCTGATAGTTATGTTGTTCTACTTTTAGAGGCAGTACAACAATTGCAATTGGAAGATTAGTTTCGCTACTCTTTACATCTGAAATCCGCCAAAGAAGTGCATCCTGTAATCTATCGGGTACATCAACTTCAAAAGATATACCATCTGCTGCATAGTAAGGTCTACCATTAGTAACAACCACATCGAATTTATTATTTTCTAGCTTACTAGGAATTTCATAATCACTTTTCATTAAGTCTTGAGCTTGTTCTCCAAATGTCTGCTTTAAAACTTCCCGTGTTTTAGACTTGATAATTTTTGCAGCAGCTTGACGGTCACGGATCTTAAACCCAGGAGTGGATTCAGATACTAGTTCACTCAAATATTTATTAGCAATATCTTCTACTAATGCATCCATAGTATCAAGTAAACTGCGAGGTTCTGTGAATTGAATACTATTTATCCATCCCTTTGCTATCTTTGAAAGTCGTTCTTACTTTGGTACTTCATCAGGTTTGTCTGGAGCAAAAATAAGCCCTTCTTTAGCTCCGTTTTCCATGCGATGAGCAAAATCTTTCAGGAAGTCAATTTCTTCCATACCAAAATGACGCACTCGCTGCGAATTTTTTACAAAGTGTATTCTGACAACGTTGTTATTAAAAGCAATCACACCAATATTAATCCTTTCATCTGCGATCAGATTGGGAACATACTGAATTACACTGTATCTACTTGCCATAGCGCCTACATCACACATTAGATGAGGAAACCTTTCAAAATTAAAATAGGAGTCCTATATTTTTAAATCAGTTATTAGTATTAGACATAACCTAAAATTGAAACACCCCAACCAATTAAACTACCACCCAAAACTAACCAAGCAGCATTGATACGGTAATGAATAGCTAAAATTACAGAGATTAAGAAAATAGCTAAACCAAAAAAATCTACATACGGTGTTTTTATGAAAGTGAAAGTCGTTATTCCCAGTTGTAATGTAGTCACTACCATTAACGCTACAGCACTGACATTGACAGCATCTAAAAAAGCCCTTGTCCAAAATGAGGCACGTAACCGAGGAATGAGAGGATTTAAAATAGGAACAAATAAGAATGAAGGTAGAAAAATTCCTACGGTTGCCACAATTGCACCAGGGATATCGGCAATTATATAACCTATAAATGTAGCAGTAGAAAGCACTGGTCCAGGAGTAAATTGACCGATAGCAACAGCATCTAATAGTTGTTGCTGGGTTAACCAGCCATATTGATGTACTAATCCTCCTTGCAGAAATGCTATTAGTAAATATCCACCACCAAATAAGATACTACCAACTTTGAGAAAGAATAAACCTAATTTCCACAAAGGTACAGATACTCCTGTTACAGATGTTCCTTGCCAAGTTGCACCAATAGTTAGACCAGCTACAACTAAGTTAGTTTGATGACCATTTCGTAACCAAACCATTCCTATTATTCCTCCTAGTAATAAAGCTATAACTTCATTGACTTTAGCAAACCAAGTTATCAAGCCTACTGCTATAGCAATTATTAGTAATTGTCGGGTTTTTACCGCTTTTTTAGATAACCCCCAAAGGGCATTGATAATTATTGCTAGAACGGCTGGTTTTATCCCATACAGTAAAGGTGCAAATTGGGGTGAAGTACCATAATTAACATAGACCCAAGCAAATATACCTGTAATTAAAACGGCAGGTAAGATAAAACAAACACCTGCAATAATTAAGCCTAACCATCCTGCATAAATGTATCCTATATGAATGGCCATTTCTGTAGAATTGGGTCCGGGAATTAAGTTAGTCGCACCCAATAAATCCAAAAAATATTCTCTTGTTAACCACTGACGACGCTTAACAACCTCATCTTCAATCATGGCAATATGGGCAACTGGTCCCCCAAAGCCGATAATACCCAGTTTAAGAAAGAGTTTGGCAATTTCCCCTAAACGATTTAATGGCAAGTTATTCATTTTATTTCTGACTATGTTTATAATCTAAAAGATAGACAAGAGATTTAGAATAGGTTTTGAATTACAAAAAAAGTAGCCAAGTATACTAAACACATTGATTTAGTGTACTAAAATGCAAATTCCGATTAAAAATCTAGTGGCTCTTTCAGTAGTAGCACTTGGTAAAGTGTGCAGAATTGACTGTTGGCATTTATGGTTGACAGTCAATTTACTCTAAAATTGTGAATAGTAATTTCTCTTGGTTACAGCAGTATCAGTGAACTCACTAAATACGCCATCTATACCTAAGTCGAAAAAGGTTTTATATTCATCTTGGGGATTATTTTTAAAATTTAATGGGAGTAATAAATTTTCATTACGAAATGTCCAAGCATGAACTAGTAAACTGGCTTGATGAGCATCTCTAATTAAGGATGTTGGTAATTTTAATTTACCATTTTTATCTCTGGGAATCAATAAATTTTTCTTCACTCCTATTGCTTGTGCATATTGAGAAATTTGTTTTAAACCTGCTGGCTTAATTAAATCTTGATATGTGCGATAATTATCGCTGGTAATAAAATCATAAGGTTTAGCAGAATCATAAATTAACTGCACTAAAGGTAAATCTGTTTTCTTGGCTAATTCTTCCAGATTTCTAACTTCGAATGATCGAATAGATATAGGTAAATCAGTTTTTTGCAAAGTTATTAATCGATTTTCTTCTAATGGCAAGCCAATAGATTTAAAGTAAGTTTGATGTTTTGTCTCTGGATAAATTCCAACCATTTGACAAATTTTTTAACTTGTGTTTGTGGCTAAATTAATGATTCCTTCGAATGTGGGAATTGTAAAAAATCCATTGTATTTTGTATTTTGTATACGTATTTGGGGAATGCGTTCTTTCGCGGTTAAGGTTTTTAATTCTGCTAAGGTAAAATCTTCTGTAAACCAGCCTGTTTTAACTTCACCATCAATAATTTTTGTGGTTTTAAGATGAACGAATTCAGGATGATTAGCAATATCTGTAGTTTCAGAGATTTCATTTTCATGACGAGCAATTAAAACTCTATATTTGGTAAGGTAATAACTAAGTCTAGTTCAATATAGTCAGGACCTACATCAATTGCTAATTGATATGCTGCTAAAGTATATTCGGGATGGTATCCACTAGCACCTCGATGAGCGATAATAATAGGAGTTTGGTTGGTAATTTCTTTAGTCATAACCTAACACAACAGTCTATTGTATCTGTCTTATTACGTAAGAGTCTATGTTTGCAGAAATTAAATACTACAACATTTTAAAGTAAAATCTTTTACAAGGTTTAGCTATTTAAAATAAAAATATACCATAGATAAGTGAGAGTTTCGTTACAGTTATGACAAATAATAATATAGACAAGTAGCTTTCAGCTTTGATACAACGGGTAGTATGTATCCTTGTTTAACCTAGGTGTGGAAGAAAATCAAAAATACTGTTACCAGACTGATGGATGAACTTCCTTTGATCAAGATAGGAATTATAGCTTATGGTGACTATTATGATGCAGGTTCAACCTATGTTTCAAAAATCTTGAATATCTCTAGTGATGTTGATGAAGTTTGTGATTTTTTCCAAAATATTGAACCGACTGGTGGGGGAGACGCACCAGAATATTATGAGTTAGTATTACATGAAGCTCAATGTTTATCTTGGTCAAAATCTGCAAATAAATCATTAGTTTTAATTGGTGATGATATTCCTCATGCTCTAGCACATAATCCCCAAAAGCTGAATTGGCGTAAGGAATTAGATAAGTTAGGTGATGCTGAAATTACTTTTTATGGAGTTCAAGCACTAAATCGCTCTCCTGCTACACCTTTTTATCAGGAAATAGCCGAAAAGTCAGGTGGTTTTCATATCACTCTTGATCAATTTTCTTATATTACTGATTTATTTTTAGCTGTTTGTTATCAACAATCATTAAATAAACAACTACAGGCTTATGAACAAGAAATAATTCAACAAGGGCAGATTAGTCGTGGGTTAAATATTTTATTTAACACAATGATGAAACGAGAAGGAGTTCCCTATTATGAATCCACTGATTTAACGGCAGTTTCTCCGGGAAGTTTTCAAGTTTTACATGTTCACCAAGATATTTGTATTAAGGCTTTTATCTTGGAAAATGCCTTAATATTTAAACTAGGTAGGGGTTTCTATGAATTCACAAAAATAGAAACTATCCAAGCCAAAAAAGAAATTATTTCAATGGATAGGGAGACTGGTGATTTATTTGAAGGTAGTTCAGCTAGGGAAATGTTAGATCTACCAATGGATGCCACGATATGGATAAAACCTAGTAATCTAGAAAAATACGTGGTATTTGTGCAAAGTACGTCAGCTAATCGCAAGTTGATTGGTAAAACTAGATTTTTATATGAAGCGGAAAATTGGGATAATTGAGGATCAAGATGCTGTACTTATAAATCCCTAGGGGAGGTTTTGTTGATAAATGATTGTTTGAACAGAAAATTTATCTGCTAAACCCATCCCTAGAGGAGTCAGGTGTTAGCTTAGGTTTGTAAGATTAACAATAGAGAGGACGAATGCTGGAAAAAAACTAAGCTACTATTTACTCAAGGAACGTTAATTCCGTATTTTAGATTCTTAGGTATATTGGTAAGCATTCAGCTAATGCCTAACGGCACGCTACGCGAACAGACATCAGCAGTTAGCTTTTTCCGGCTAACGCCAAAAATACCTATTTGATAATTAAGCAATTTCTTAAAGATTCTGATCACTCCTGAATTCTTACGTATATTGTATTCTGAGTCTTGTATTATTTTGTTTGATTATATGTTTTCGTCTTTACTCATGATGCAAATGACTTCTGAAGCCCAGCTTGTACGAGAATTGCGGCTGTTATTACAACAAGCCAGTTATGCTTACTATGTTCTTGATGCACCAGTTATGGAAGATATGGTTTATGATAGACTGTATCGAGAATTACAAGAACTAGAAACGCAATACCCATACTTAGTCACTCCTGATAGTCCAACTCAGCGCGTGGGTGAACGACCTGCAACCCATTTCACCTCAGTACGGCATAACATACCTCTGTATAGTTTGGAAAATGCTTTTAATGTTGAGGAATTACAAGGTTGGGATCAACGTTGGCGAAGACACTTAATGGCTCAGTATTATCCAGTAGAAGTTGACTATGTTGCAGAATTGAAAATTGATGGTGCTGCTTTGGCGCTAACTTACCAAAATGGTATTCTGGTGAGGGGTGCGACCAGGGGTGATGGGGTGATGGGTGAAGATATTACCCAAAATGTGCGGACTATTCGCTCAATTCCACTACGTTTGAATTTTGACGGTTTGGAAAATATCGAAAAGGTGGAAGTACGGGGAGAAGTATTTTTACCTTTGGAGGTGTTTAAACAAATTAATGAGAAAAGACAAAAAGCAGGTGAGCAGTTATTTGCTAACCCGCGTAATGCTGTGGCTGGTACACTTAGGCAGTTAGATTCCCGCATTGTCGCGCAGCGTCAGTTGGATTTTTTTGCTTATACTGTGCATATTCCGGGGATGGATGATGCGAGTATTGCGAATACTCAATGGGAAGCTTTGGAGTTGTTACAAAGGCTCGGTTTTCGTGTTGATACTAACCATAGGCTGTGCCATTCGATTAGGGAAGTTGCTGAATATTACGAATATTGGGATACTGAACGGCTGAATTCTCCCTATATGACTGATGGGGTGGTAGTAAAATTGAACACTTTTAAGCTGCAAGAACAACTAGGGTTTACACAGAAGTTCCCTCGTTGGGCAATCGCTCTTAAATACGCAGCAGAGCAAGCACCTACCCGTGTAAACAATATTACTATTAATGTGGGTAGAACGGGGGCTTTAACTCCTTTGGCAGAAATGCGTCCCGTACAATTAGCAGGTACTACTGTGTCTAGAGCTACCTTACATAATAGCGATCGGATTCAGCAATTAGATATCCGCATTGGTGATACAGTCATTGTCCGCAAAGCTGGGGACATCATCCCAGAAGTCGTACGGGTAATTAAAGAACTCCGTCCGTCTGACACTGCACCATTCATTATGCCTAGTCATTGTCCCATATGTGGTCAACCGGTGGTGAGAGAATCAGGGGAAGCGGTGACAAGATGTGTAAGTGCTTCCTGTGCGGCTATTCTCAAAGGAGAGATCGAACATTGGGTAAGTCGGGATGCCTTGGATATTAAAGGTATGGGTGAAAAACTGGTACATCAACTGGTAGATAAAGAGTTAGTGCTTTCTGTGTCCGATTTATACAAATTGATAAAAGAAGAGTTATGTGCATTAGAACGGATGGGTCAAAAATCTGCACAAAAATTAGTGAATGCGATCGCCCAATCAAAAAATCAACCTTGGTCTAGAGTATTATACGGTTTAGGGATTCGTCATGTTGGCAGCGTTAACGCTCAACTATTGACTGAGAAATTTACCACAGTGGAACAGTTAGCAGCTGCAAAACAATCAGATATTGAAGGTGTTTACGGTATAGGTGCAGAAATTGCTCAATCAGTTTATCAGTGGTTTCGTACCCCTGCCAATCAAACTTTAATTTCTCGTCTCCAAGACATCGGATTACAATTAGCCAACACCGCAGAAACAAAGCCAGTAGGTGAAATTAATCCTAACTTGGCTGGTAAAATTTTCGTAGTCACAGGTACATTACCCACCTTAAAACGTGACGAAGCAAAAGTACTAATTCAAAAAGCTGGCGGGAAAGTAACTGATTCCGTAAGCAGGAAAACTGATTTTTTAGTTGTAGGTGCAGACGCAGGTTTTAAGGTAAAAAAAGCGCAATCTTTGGGAATTACTCAGTTAACTGAAACACAATTATTAAAGATGTTGGAGGTTTCAGAAAACTAGAGTTTACCTAATAACCTAAATTGCATTTGATCAAGATATTTAGTATCACCAAACTGCTGAGCAAAAGTATTACTTCTTGAATCTGAATTCAAAGCATTCGGCTAATGCCTAACGGCACGCTACGCAAACAGCAGTCATCTTTTTCAGGCTAACACCAAGTGACTCCTGACTCCTGAATTCTTACTCTGTATTTTTGAAATACAGTTTCCTTTACAACATTTCAAACACTAACTGATGACTGGTAATAAAATCATGAGTAAAATAATCGAGTACATTCGTATCACTTAATTCCAAATTATAAAAATCCACAAACTCATGGTTACAATATGGACCGGCGTGCCAAGTTACCACCTCTAATTTAATAAAACAATTCCCTGGAATGGGGAAAGTAGCAAGTTCTTCTAACACCGGGTTATCAATATCATTATAAGGTGGACAAACTACCATTAACCAATCCTTACCTTCCAAAGAACCCAAACATTGAGTACATCTTTCATGACGAGTAATTTTGTGAAACCTTTGTCCTTTATTATGCAATTGCATAATATAAAAACGAGGAATACCATTTTGTACATTTAATTGTGCATCTTCCCCATTAAAAACCTGAGCGTCTCCACTAGGAAATATCACCTGTCCGTAACGCTGAAAACTTTCCGGTGTGATCCGATCCGGTCCATTCTGCTTTTAACTGTTGGACTGTATAGGATACACTCATAAGAAATCCTCTTTATATACCTGGCTTAATTATTTCATAAAATGTCTTGACAAGCGAAGAAATTCTTACCAATCTAATTCATTGCTTGTGTTTCCTGATTTGAAAGTTTAGCAATTCCAACCAATTAACCCCAATTCAAAATTCAAACTTAACAAAACTAGACATAACAAGGGTTCGCAAATGTGTATCTGTCGCATTCTTTTTGAAATTGGTATAGAAAATCATTAACTTAAAACTCCATGAACTTAATACCAATTTTCAATGAGTTAAATCTTTTTGAATTTTGAGTTTTGAATTTTGAATTGGTATTATTCTTTCTTCCAGAAGATGGCACAGAGTCCCATCAGCCTACTACTGAATTCCCATTTCTTGCAACTGGGCTGCTTGCTTCCACAGCATTAATTTCATCAATCACCCGCCAAATTTCCTGTAACATAGGCTCTAAGCCAGTGCGAGTAACAGCGGAAATTATGAAAACAGGTGCATAAGAAAGTTGATTGAATTGCCTAGCTAACTCCTCTAAATCAACAGTTTCCGTATCAACAGCATCAATTTTATTCAATGCTAAAATTTGTGGACGTTTTTCTAAACCCCGACGATATGCTTTTAGTTCTTTTTGGATAGTATGGTAATCACCAATGACATCTTCACTTGTGGCATCAATTAAATGTAATAAAACCCTGGTGCGTTCAATATGGCGCAGGAAATCATGTCCTAAACCGGCACCGTGAGAAGCACCTTCAATTAATCCTGGAATATCTGCAAAAACTGTACCATCACCTGTGGGTTTTCTCACTACACCCAAGTTAGGAATGAGAGTCGTAAACGGATAATCCGCAATTTTAGGAGTTGCAGCAGATAAAGATGAAATTAAAGTGGATTTACCAGCATTTGGTAAACCAATAATTCCCACTTCTGCTAACAATTTCAATTCTAAACGTAACATTTTCCTTTCTCCTTCCAGACCAGGAAGTGCATATTCTGGCGCACGGTTGCGGTTACTCAAGAAATGTTGATTTCCTAAACCACCTTTACCACCTTCAGCAATGAGACAAGTTTGTTCAGGTTGAATTAAATCACCTAAAATTGCATTGGTTTCCTCGTCATAAATCACAGTACCACAGGGAACTTCGATAATTAAATCCTTTCCTGATGCACCTGTGCAATTATTCGGTCCACCACGACCCCCGTTGTCGGCTTTGAACATATGCTTGTATCTAAAATCCAGCAAAGTTTGCAGATTTTCCACTGCTTTAAAAATTACCGAACCACCCCGTCCACCATTACCGCCAGAGGGTCCACCCGTAGGAATATATTTTTCCCGCCGAAAGGCAACAATACCATCGCCACCTTTACCAGATTCAACTTCAATTAATGCTTGGTCAATAAATTGCATAATTTAGTCAGTTGTCAGTTGTCAGTTGTCAGTTGTCAGTTGTCAGTTGTCAGTTGTCAGTTGTCAATTACCGTAACAATTAACTACTAACAAATAACTTAAATATAATGTGAAACATCTTCACCACATTCATCTGTAAGGTAGGAAAGGGCGCGAAACCGTAAACCTACTAATTATTCATACAAGGGATTAATTTTACACATGGGCAGAATAAATATGAACTATTTTCCGTCCAAAGAAGGTTACATCCCGTTCAAAGGGACATTGAGAAGGAATCATTTTACACAAAAACTTGGCTACTCGGGGATCATGAATTTCTAAACCGTCCAACCAGTCTCGCATCTGATGAAGTATATCTGATGGATCTATAGTACGATCTTGTCCTTGTTCTGTATCTTCTAGGGTATGACGTAGTGCTGTTAAGGCTTTTGTGTCTAGTTCCAGAACTAGACAAAACTGTTGTAAAATTTCCTCTTCGCTGAGAGAATATACTCCATCTGCGAGCGCTACCATCACCGCAGTCCGCAAAAAATTTTCCCCTATTGCTGTACCTTGACCCAACACAGCCACTAATTCCTCTAGTGTAATAATTTCCAGAGAATCCCAGTCAATATAACGCGCTAACTCATCCTTGGTAATATTGGTAATTATATCCTGTTCTTGGGCATCAAAATTACCATCAGCCTAAGCAATAGTTAGTAGCCCACGTAACCAAACCGCAATTTGTTCGCTACTGTAAGGGTTTTGAACAGCACTTGTCATAAAAACTCACGCCTCACTTTTTTCCAAATCAATACTAAACTACCTTAATCGTCAGTTTTGCGTTACAATCCCTTTGTCCATAATTATTGAGAATTCTTTCTATTGACGATATGTTTTTTTTCGGAATTGAACATGAAGTCGCATTCCTTAACCATGAAGGAAAGTTAGCGGATTTCTCATGCACAAAATTTGCTGATTTTCATCAAATTGTTGAGAATTTACCTCTATACCCTAATGACTACCCACAATTAAGGGTCGGTGATGCTGGTATTAAGAAAAAGCGTTGGTATATTGAGGGGTTTGAAAGATTTGCTGATTCAGAAAAAGTAATTGACTGTCTAGCTAAAGGCATCGAAATCAGAACCACTATCCACTCGACTATTCAAGGTGCAATTGATGAATTAACTACAAGTTTTTCTTTACTGCGTGAGGTAGCGGGAAGTTTTGGATTTTCACCTGTTTTACTCAGTTTCAACCCCTATACTAGTATTTTCGAACCCCAACCACCATTAAATGATTTTGAAATCCGGCAGTTACAAGCCTATCCTGATGAACAAACTGCTTACATTTATATGGTTTCTTATGGACCAGATTTAAATATTTCTGTAGCAGATTTACCTATTGAAAGTGTCATTGATATTGGTCAAAAATTAACTTATTACAGTCCTTATATTGTTCCTTTCAGTTATAGTTCTCCCTTTTATGATCGGAGTTTATGGGAAGGTTTATCAGTCAGGACATTTATCAGAACTGGTAAAAGATCAGCAACACTTGTATTTGTGGAAAAACCAGAACAATTAATTAAAAGTGTCCCTTCATTAACAAAAATTGCCCGCATTCCAGCAGAAATAGGACGCATCGAATTTAAAGCCTGTGATAGCTGTGATGATTTTTCTATTTATGCAGGGTTATTAGCATTATTAAAAGGTTTAGCATTAGATAAAACCTTACATGGTCGAGCTACCATACCTGATGGTAATTTACACCAAATTTCTGCCAAATTAGGATTTGATAATGAAGAAATTTTACTGAATGCAACTAAAATCTTACAAACTGCTGAAGATGCTCTAGGAAATCATCCAGACATTGAATTTTTAACACCATTAAAAGTTATTTTGGCAAATAGAAAAACCAAATCACATCAACTAATTGAAACCTTCCAAAATTTAGGCTCAATTGAAGAAACACTCAAAAGAACTTACGTTTAGGGAATTGGGGACTGGGGAAGATGAGGGACATGGGGAAGATGGGGAAGTAATTTTCCTAATGACTAATCACCAATCACCAAGTACTCATTTTGTAGGGGAAATCTTTTGCAATGGTATGAGGACTTCCATTACAGCTCTCACAATTGGTGCGGCTACGGTTCCACCATAGGCGTTTTCCCCTTTGGGTTCATCTACTATTGCCAAAACTACATAACGGGGAGCTTCTGCTGGCACAATACCTACAAAACTAGTAATTCTCGCTCCTGGAATATATCCACCGTTGGGACTGGCTTTTTGGGCTGTACCTGTTTTTCCTGCAATGCTGTATCCGTTGATTTTTGATCCTTTACCCGTGCCTTGAGAAACAACAGTTTCCATCATATCTACTACCTTTTGGGCTGTTGTAGAAGAGAAAATTTGGCGTGGTCTTGGTAGTGTAGGTGAATAATGAATTTTGCCTTGGCTATCAATTAGTCCTTGAACTACATGGGGTGTTACCAATCTTCCACCATTAGCTAAAGCGCCGTGCATTTGCACTAGCTGTAATGGAGTCAAAGAAAAACCCTGACCAAAGGAGGTGGTTGCTGGTTCTATGGTGGAGGACAGAAATTCTTCTTGACTTTTAAGTCTACCACCGACTTCAAATGGCAAGTCTGTATCAACTTTTTGCCCTAAACCCACTTTTTCTAGCCAGTTATAGTACAGTGTTGGGCGCATTCGTTGAATGATTTGTACCATGCCCACGTTGCTAGAAGTTTGTAAAATCTGAGCAATGTTAATTCGTCTGTAACCGTTTCGTTCTGCGTTTTTGATAGTGCGGTCAGCAACTTTAATTGTACCTGGGTCGTTAAATGTATCATCTGGTTTAATAGCGCCATTTTCCAGTGCGATTGCCACATTCAAAGGCTTGAAAGTTGAACCCGGTTCATAAAGATCCGCTACAGTCCAGTTTCTAAATAGTGCAATATCAGCTTTGGAATATTCATTGGCATTATAAGTAGGCTGAGACACCAGAGCTAGTAAGGAACCATCCATAGCATCCATAACAATGACCGCCCCCCGCTTGGCTTGGAACTTATCAACTTGTTCTTTCAGGGCAATTCTGGCAGCCCGTTGTAAGCGATTATCAATAGTTAATTGCAGTTTTAAATCATCAAAATGCAGAAAACCCTGCGGTGCATGATCTGGCATCAGTGCGCCATTACCAGCCCGACTCAGACGCACTGTTTGGACAGAACGTTCTAGTAACTTCTCTTGACTATATTCCACCCCAGCCTGACCACGTCGGTCAAGGTTAACATAGCCCACCACATTAGCTACTAAATCATCTTGTGGGTAGAAACGGGAATATTTTTGAATAAATTCAAAGCCATTCAAGCGAAAAGAAATCAGGTGATCGGCAATATTCTCAGCCACACCATCAGCCAGAAGAATCCCACTTCTTTTACTTTGGAATATCTTAACCAACTTACCAGCATCTTTATTGAGAATGGGCGCAAGTTGCTGTGCCATCTCCTCATTAGATTTATCAAACAGCTTGGGATGGGCGTACAAAGTATATACTGGACGGTCAATAGCCAATATATTGTTATTGCGATCGACCACAGGGCGACGAGGCATAAAAGGGCGCAAATTTACCATTTGCTGATTTCTTGCCCTTTGTGTCAACTTTGATCCCTCAATAATTTGCAGCCGATACAAATTTAAGGACAACCCCAACCCAGTAGCCATCAAGACACCCCAAACTATGAACAGTCGAGACCTCAGACTTGCTGCTGAAACTATCGTTTTAGGAGTACCATTTTCAGATCCAGTTTGTCTAGAAAACTTCCTCTGCCTTGTAAACTCTAAATTTGGCAAATTTCTGAATTTTGTTCTACTTGGTGACTTTTGCATTGGGGTATGGGGCATGGGGCATTGGGAATTACTTTCTTTTCCTCCTGACTCCTGATAGAGCAGCGTGGCAATCGCCATACTCCTGACTCATTAATATCCCAGAGGTGTGGGAGCTTGAGGTTGTTCTTCAGAACTGGCAATTGTATTGGAAGATGCCGAATTAGGATTATGAGAAGTCGGTGGCAAGAAAATTGTCCCTCCAGGATTAGGTGATACTAATCCTGCGGCTGGCTGTTCTCCCTCTTCAGCCATTTTGCTAGTTAGGGTAGCATTGGTTGTATTTAACTGACGCTCATTGCGTTGTAAACTTTGCAGGGTACGGTAAGCTTGACTCCAAAGCTCTTGAGAATATACCGTCCAACCATACACCACCAATGTTGCAGACACAAATAAAAAGGCTGCTGCTGACGAATAACGATAAACGGTATACAAGCGTAGTAACCACACAGGTACAGCCCTAGCAGTAGACATCATCGGTAAGCGTCCGCTGGACTTTTCAGGAATATTAGCTACTGCTTGTTTGCCAGAGTCCTTAACTAAGTTCTGTTTAACTGCCTCCTTTATGGGAGAAAATGATAAATTCCTAGAAGGATTCCCTCTTCTCCTGGAGCGCACTGCTGTCGATTCACTTGCTAGTGTAGAGGTGCTTTGCATAGGTTTACCCAGGCTCTCAGAGCGCCGCTGCTCCGAAGGTAAGCTAGAATCACGCCTGAACCAAGAACTTTTTGTAGAAACCGCCGATTTGCGGGCAACAGCCATAATTTTTGTAAAACGTAGATATTGTCTTTGAGGTTGCTTCATTCTATATCTCTAAGATTATGGCAATGTGGCGCAGTCAGAGGCAATACCTGAATACTGTTTTTCCACGCAGATTCTTCCCCTACACCCACTCCTAACCCCTGATTTTTCACATTAATGCTGAAGTTTGCCTTAGCCGAAAAAATAGGTTTAAATTTCTAATCTCAAAGCATTTAACAAAAATCAACAAATAAGCTATCGTATTCAACAGGAGCAATATTTTTATTGCCTTTATTTTGGTGAAAGAGGAGTTATGAAAACAAAAATCTTAGGTTTGGCTCTCGTTTTAAGTCTCGCTAGTATGCTCAGCGCCTGTGAAGGTGGCAGCGAACCTGCTGGTACTGTTACCCCCGCTGCAACACCTGGTGCGGGTGAACCTGCTGATACTGGTACTACCCCCAGTACTACCACTGCACCTGGATCTAGCCCTGCTGCGACAACTGCACCTGAAACTAGCCCTGCTGCGACAACTGCACCTGAAACTAGCCCTGCTGTGACAACTGCACCTAAAACTAGCCCTCCTGTTAGCCCTGCTGCTACTCCGACTAAGAAACCCTAATAACTAGGACAAGCGATATTCACTACATCGCTGTCACCTACATTTGCTCAGGTATCGATTAAACAATTAATAGTACTCTCGGTTTGAGAGTGCTAAATTTTTGTTTAATTTAATTAAAGCAACAAATAAGTGTAGGACACGAGAAAAACCGGTTTCTACGGCTTCTCAGTGTCCATATATCAATTGAAACTAACTAGTTGAAACTGGAAAAAATTCCTTTCCTTCCTTAATAAATAAGTAGCTTTATGTTACTACTGCAATTTACTACGTCTCACTATTGTCGTAAAGCTCGCCTAGCACTAGGCTATAAAGGAATTCATTACCAGGTAGAAAATCTTACTCCTGGCTTGCATATCCTGAAACTGAAGCCTCTAACTGGTTTGACTACTCTGCCTGTCTTGTTACCCCAAATCGAAGGACAACCGCAAGCCATTGGCGATTCTACCCAGATTTTAAGCTTCCTAGAATCTTATCAGCCAGAACCTGCACTATTTTTAACCAACCACGAACAACATACAGAAGCTTTGATGCTCGAAGATTGGTTAGATGAGAGCATTGGCACGGCAACAAGATTTGTATATTATCACTTCCGTGCTGATGCAGGTAAACAAATTGACCCATCATTATTTAGTCAGATAGTGATTGGTGTTATTAGGAACCAGTATGGTATTAACAATAGCAGTGTACAATTAGCTACTAAAAGATTAACTATAGCCCTGGAAGAATTATCTAGCCGCTGGCAAAAAAGTGAATATTTGGTGGGTGATCATTTGAGTGTGGCAGATATTGCCGCAGTAGCTTTACTGAGTCCCTTAGCACTTATTTCTCATTACCGTCAAGGATATCCATGGTTGTTTGAGCGTATTGTGCAGATTCATCAATTGTGTGGAGAGCAACTACCACCGGGACTTTAAAAATTCAAAATTCAAAATTAGAAAATGAAATGTATAAAATTTTTGGTTTTGAGTATTAGTGCCACTATTTTTGTGGTGGTCAGTAGCTATTGGGGAACAAAGGTGATGGCATTACCACCAGTAGAAGATATACCAGAGGAAATATTGCGGACAGAGATTATTACTGAAGCGCGATCACCTATTGATGGTACACGCCTAACCGCTGCCGAATATGCAGAATTACAAACACAACTCCAAACAAGTCCACCGCCAAAACTCAATTCCCAAATCCGACAGAAAATATTTCTGTTGCGGATACGTAAGGCATTATTAGAGCTATTCCCATTTCTAGTTATTTAGTCATTAGTCATTAGTTATTAGGAACATTACTTCCTCATCTCTCTCATCTCCCCCAATCCGCAGTTCCCAGTCCCCAATCCCCAATAAGATACATTCTGATGTAGGATAACCGTGACGACAAAAATGCAAATAAATGTAAAGAATATATATAGTAGTTATAAAAAACTAAATTTAGTTAATCACCTTATTTTACGTAGGTAGCTTCATGTCCATCAGCGCGATCGCCTCTGAGCAAGTTAACCGTATCGTTTGGAATCAGCATCACGATCCATTTGAAGTACTTGGTTCACATCTCATAGAACAAAATGGGAAAAATGTCTGGGCTGTGCGAGCCTACCTACCAAATGCCAGTGCCGCATGGGTGGTAGTTCCAGAAAACAGAAAAGAATACCCCATGTACACAGTGCATGATCCCCACTTTTTTGAATGCACAATTGAAACACCAGAACTTAGCAACTACCAATTACGGATTAAAGAAGGGGAACACGAGTTTGTCACTTACGACCCTTACGCCTTCCGTTCTCCCCATCTCACCGACTTTGACTTACATCTGTTTGGAGAAGGCAACCATCACCGCATTTACGAGAAACTAGGAGCGCACTTAACAGAAGTAGATAGTGTCAAAGGTGTGTATTTTGCTGTTTGGGCTCCTAATGCCCGTAATGTTTCTGTTCTGGGAGATTTTAACCTATGGGATGGACGTAAACACCAAATGAGGAAAGGAGATACAGGCGTTTGGGAATTGTTTATTCCCGAACTCGGTATGGGAGAGCATTACAAATATGAAATCAAAAATTTTGAAGGACATATTTACGAAAAATCTGATCCCTACGGTTTTCAGCAAGAACCACGTCCCAAAACAGCATCTATTGTCACTGACTTAAATTCCTACACTTGGAACGATGAAAACTGGATGGAAGTGCGGCGGCAGACAGACCCGCTCACCCAAGCAATTTCTGTCTACGAAGTCCATTTAGGCTCTTGGTTACACGCTGCCAGTTCAGAACCCGCTAAATTACCTAATGGGGAAACTCAAGCAGTCGTTCCGGTTTCTGAACTGAATCCTGGGGCACGCTTTCTTACTTACCGGGAATTAGCAGAAAGACTCATTCCTTACGTCAAAGAATTGGGATATACCCATATAGAATTGCTGCCAATTGCCGAGCATCCCTTTGATGGTTCTTGGGGTTATCAGGTAACTGGTTACTATGCTCCCACTTCCCGATTTGGTAGCCCTGAAGATTTCATGTATTTTATTGACCAATGTCACCAAAACGGCATTGGTGTACTGGTAGATTGGGTTCCCGGTCACTTCCCCAAAGATGGCCATGGTTTAGCATTCTTTGATGGTACTTATCTATACGAACATGCTGACCCCCGCAAAGGTGAACATAAAGAATGGGGGACTTTAGTATTTAACTACTCCCGTAACGAAGTTAGAAATTTCTTAGCAGCCAATGCCCTCTTCTGGTTTGATAAATACCACATTGACGGGATTCGTGTGGATGCTGTGGCTTCCATGCTTTACAACGACTATTGCCGTAAAGAAGGAGAATGGTTGCCCAACCAGTATGGTGGGAGAGAAAATCTAGAAGCTGCGGATTTCTTACGTCAAGTAAATCACACCATCTTTAGTTATTTTCCTGGTGTACTTTCCATTGCTGAAGAATCTACTTCCTGGCCTATGGTATCCTGGCCTACCTATACAGGTGGTCTGGGCTTTAACCTGAAGTGGAATATGGGCTGGATGCATGATATGTTGGACTACTTCAGCATGGATCCTTGGTTCCGCCAGTTCCATCAAAATAATATTACTTTCAGTATGTGGTATAACCACAGCGAAAACTTTATGCTGGCTCTGTCCCACGATGAAGTGGTACATGGTAAGAGCAATATCATCGGCAAAATGCCCGGAGATAAATGGCAAAAGTTAGCTAACGTGCGGGCTTTATTTGCCTATATGTTTGCTCACCCTGGCAAGAAAACCATGTTTATGAGTATGGAGTTTGGCCAGTGGAGTGAGTGGAATGTGTGGGCTGATTTGGAATGGCATTTATTCCAATATGAACCACACCAACAGTTAAAGGACTTTTTCCAGTCTCTCAACCATCTTTACCGTTCTGAACCTGCTTTGTACACCCAAGATTTTGCACGGGAAGGATTTGAGTGGGTTGACTGTAGCGATAACCGTCACAGTGTAGTTTCTTTCGTCCGACGTGCTAAGGATTCTGATGAGTTTATAGTTGTGGTTTGTAATTTTACACCTCAACCACATTCTCACTATCGCATTGGTATACCTGAAAAAGGATTTTATACTGAGTTGTTCAACAGTGATGCACGTCAATATGGCGGTAGCAATATGGGCAATTTAGGCGGTAAATGGACTGATGATTGGTCTTTACATAATCGTCCTTATTCCTTGGATTTGTGTTTACCACCTTTGGGGGTTTTAATGCTCAAGTTGGATAAACAAAAGATGGCTGAGGTGATGAAGTAATAGTTTAAGTTATCTACTTAAATTGGCCATTTGTAGGGACATAGCAATGCTGTGTCCTTATTTTGTGGATATAAAAATCTATTTACAACGATTTTTAATTTTGCGCAAAGATGCAAAATCAGCAATAAATAGAGAAAAGTTGAGTGTGGTAAAAATAAATGAAAACTGTTTTAACCCAACCTAGATTTTAAATTGTATCGGGATCAATATTTAATTCCCGCAATTTTGCAGCTAGACGTTCGGCTTTTCTAGCTTCTTGTTCTGCTCTCTTATCTTGTATTTCTGCTTCTCTATTTTCCTGTTCTGCTCTTTTAATTTCTTGTTCTGCAGTTTCTTTAGGTGTCAGGACTAGTTTTCCTTCTGCTGTGAAATACCTCAATAATCCTTTATGAATTCCTAAAAATAAACCTAGTTTTTCACTCCACAAATGTCATTTTTCATTTAGTTCTATGGCATGGTATTTTCCATCTACTAAATGAAAACCTGCAAACTCTAATGTATAAGGATCGAACCAAACATAATCCGGTGTGGGGAAAGTATCTTGATATAGTTGTTTTTTAAATTCTCTATCTGTATTAGTTGTAGTTGGTGAGAGGATTTCTAAAATGAAATTAGGATATTGACCGTCTTCTTACCAAACTACCCAACTTTTGCAAGTTTTTCCTTCAGTTACTAAGACTACAAAAAAATATCAATCCCAGAAATCTTCTGTTTTTTTTGGTTAGGACTATAGTAAATAGTGAGGTTTACCGCAGCATAGAAATCATATCCATCTTCCCACAACCATTTGATACATTTAACTAAGAACATTATTTGCTCTAGATGCAGTTCTGTTTCCACTGGAGGTTCGTCACTATATAAATCACCTGGGGGAAAAATTATATACTGGGAGATGTTTTGTTGAGATTCTAATTCTTGAGCAGTGATCATAAAATTGATATGGCATCAAGTAGTTATTTGTTGATTGTAAAATTTATTGTCTGATAGCGTAGCGTGGCGTAAGCAACGCTACGCTATCAGACATTTTCACGGCTTGATTAAAGATTCCTCAGACTGACGATATTTAGCAATTAACTTGCGTCTTTTTAGAGTGCATAAAACAGCATAGAAAGTGCAGGTAAACCTCTTCCAGTAAGTCCTAACAAAATACAGGGATTAAGAAAGCCTATTATTATTCCCGTTCCTACACAAATTCCAAAACCTGATATTAGTAGTATCAGCATAGTCGTAAATAATTTAGAATACCAGGATGTTCTATAGGACTCCTATTTGATTTTTGATAGCTTGCGTGGCGTAGCCATACAAAACTCGGTACAACTAAATTCTCTACAATCCTCTTGCTTATTGACTTTTGCCTCTTGCCTACCTATGCAAACAATTTCAGGAATAAAATTTGATAGCCTTGTTCTTGGAAATCAGGGTAGCTGCTCATATTTCCAGGGATGGGTATAAGAGTGATATTGTAGTTTTATTTTACTTTAAGAATACGCTTAGTTTAGATAAGCGTTTTTAAGATACTACTTTTTCTGGAGATGCAATACGTTTATTAGTTTGATGAATCAATGCTAAGGATAAGAACTTAGAGGCATTTCATAAAATGTTTCTACACTAGCTGGATTCGATAAACTCAACAAACTCTCAGATGGAAGCATTCCAGCATCCAGCCAAGTTATAATCTTTTTGCGGAGCAACTTTACAAAAATTTATGAGTAATCCCCTTGTGCAAGCCTTTTTTGTAGGCAGAGCAGTAGCAGAAGTGATCAATGAGCGTGTAGAAGTCGCCTTGACTGATGCTTTGAGTGAATTGGGCAAATTTGATGCTGAAGCCAGAGAACAGCTACGCCAGTTCACAGCAGAAGTGATAGTAAGAGCTAACCATGCCGTAAAGGCAGCGGAAACTCGAACAACTACCAGTAACAGTTCATCGGGTGGTGATTCAGTGGATCTACAGACAGAAATCGATGAATTAAGGGCAGAAATAGCTTTATTGCGAACTGAATTACAAAAGTATCGTAATACGGCAAAATAGAAGTAAGAGGCAAGAGGCAAGAGGCAAAAGGCAAAAAGCAAAAGTGATTTTGAATTTTGAATTGATTTCTCACTTTGCCTCTTCCCGAAATCTATTTTTAGTAATTTTATTACAGATGACTCCGTGACAAACCGGCGGTATAAAGAAAATATGGAAAAAGGTTATTCAGATAAAGCATACCGTTGGAATCGGGAACATTATTCTAGCAAACGTCGCTTTGTAGATATTTGGTCTTTTGTTTTGACTTTAATGTTTAAGCTTTGGCGCTATAACAAAGCTTGGACTTATCCAGGTGGTATGACAGAGCCTAAACAGGCTACAAGACGTAAAGTTCAAGCTATTTGGATTAGAAATACTTTTTTGGATTTGGGTCCGACTTTTATTAAGGTGGGACAATTGTTTTCTACTCGTGCGGATATCTTCCCTAGTGAATATGTGGAAGAACTATCTAAGTTACAAGATAGAGTTCCAGCATTTAGCTATGAGCAGGTAGAAACGATTATTGAAGAAGAATTAGGGAAAAAAGTTCCCCAATTGTTCCATAGTTTTGAACCCATTCCTTTGGCTGCTGCTAGTTTGGGACAAGTTCATAAAGCTGTGCTGCATACTGGGGAGTCTGTTGTTGTGAAGGTACAACGTCCAGGATTAAAAAAACTGTTTGAAATTGATTTAAAAATTCTCAAAGGTATTGCTAGTTATTTCCAAAATCATCCTAAATGGGGACATGGACGGGATTGGATGGGTATATATGAAGAATGTTGTCGCATTCTTTGGGAAGAGATTGATTATCTGAATGAAGGCCGCAATGCTGATACTTTTCGTCGCAACTTTCGTGCTTATAATTGGGTGAAAGTACCACGAGTTTATTGGCGTTATGGTACTTCTAGGGTAATTACCTTGGAATATATGCCCGGTATTAAAGTTAGCCAATATGAGGCTTTAGAAGCGGCAGGTGTGGATAGAAAGGCGATCGCTCGTTATGGCGCACAAGCATATTTACACCAATTACTCAATAATGGTTTCTTCCATGCTGATCCTCACCCTGGTAATCTCGCGGTTAGTCCCGACGGAGCGTTGATTTTCTACGATTTCGGGATGATGGGGCGAATTAAATCCAATGTCCGCGAAGGACTCATGGATACGCTGTTTGGTATCGCTCAAAAAGATGGCGATCGCGTGGTACAGTCTCTAATTGATTTGGGTGCGATTGCACCAGTCGATGACATGGGACCTGTACGTCGGTCTGTCCAGTATATGCTGGATAACTTCATGGATAGGCCCTTTGAAAACCAATCAGTGTCCGCCATCAGTGAAGACCTGTACGAAATAGCTTACAATCAACCTTTTAGATTTCCAGCAACTTTCACCTTTGTCATGCGTGCTTTTTCTACTTTAGAAGGAGTAGGTAAAGGTCTAGATCCAGAATTTAATTTTATGGAAGTTGCCCAACCTTATGCAATGCAGCTTATGAGTGGTAAAAATGGTTTAGAGGGGAATAGTTTCTTGAATGAGTTAAGTCGTCAAGCAGTACAAGTCAGTAGCAGTGCTTTAGGATTACCACGCAGACTAGAAGACACACTCGATAAAATCGAACGTGGGGATATTCGTTTCCGAGTTCGTTCCGTGGAAACAGAACGCCTAATACGCAGACAGAGTAACATTCAACTCGGAATGAGCTATGCTCTTATAATTAGTGGTTTCACAATTGCAGCCACAATTCTCCTAATTGGCGAGTATTTGTGGTTAGCAGTTTTCACTGCTTTAATTGCAGCAGCAGTATCATTCCTGTGGATTCGTCTGCTTTTACGCCTTGACCGTTATGATCAAAAGTATTAATTTTTGCTTGAAAATCTATGAAACTTAACTTCACGGGTTGTACTGATCCGGGACTTATTCGTTCTAATAATCAAGATGCTTTCTATATAGACCAAGAAGGGCGATTTTTTATAGTTGCTGATGGTATGGGTGGTCATGCAGGAGGTGAGGAAGCAAGTCGCATTGCTACCCAAGAAATAACAGCTTATTTGTTAGCAAACTGGGAATCATTCCAATCAGCAACACAATTACTAGAACAGGCTTTGTGGTCTGCAAACAAGGCAATTTTACAGGATCAGGAAAACCATCCCGAACGTGGTGACATGGGTACAACGGCGGTTGTCGTTGTCTTCCGTTCTCAAGAACAGCCTTTATGCGCTCATATTGGTGATTCCCGTTTATATCGCTTTCGAGAATCACAACTACAACAAATCACAGAAGATCATACTTGGATAGCCAGAGCTATCAAAATTGGTGATATCACTGCTGATGAAGCTAGAGTGCATCCTTATCGTCATGTTCTATCACGCTGTTTAGGACGTGAAGACTTACACCATGTTGATTTGCAACCACTAGATGTAAAAGTAGGAGATCGCTTGCTTTTGTGTACTGATGGACTCACAGAAGAACTCGTTGATCCAAAAATTTCCAGATGCCTTCAAGATACACCAGACCTAGATAAAATTGCTATCTCTCTAGTAGAAGCCGCAAAAGAGGAAGGTGGACACGATAACATTACCGTAATCCTTGTTGCTGTAGAAGAAAATTTTTGATTTAATCATTGGTCATTAGTCATTGGTCATGGAACAAAGTAGGTAGAGAAACCAACTAAACATTCAAAAAACTCACTTTTACCACTGAGAACTGACAACTGACCACTGACAATTAATCAATCGAGTAAATATACTCAGCATTTTGTTCAACTTGAGCATTTTTCCTATTTCTAAATTGATTCAAATATCTTTAAGCCTTTCAATTCACCTAAACAGGCTAAATTTACATAATCTAAGTGCAGAATCCCTGATCAGAAAGATTAAGATTAGCCAAAAGACACTGGGCATTTTGTAAAACAATTGTTATCTTTCTTAATACGGAGGTACAAATGATTATGGCAAATACCAGCCCAGGCATTACAGCTTTGGCTTTTCTGTCACACATACCTCTTTATAAGTGTTGTTTTCTCGGTTTTAACTATGAATCAACCAATTGAGCTTTCCTTAGAACAGCAATTTAGCATCCGTTCATTTGCCAACCAAGTCCAGCAAATGAGCCACGAACAGGCACAAGACTTTTTAGTCCAACTCTATGAACAGATGGTTGTACGCGAAGCCTCCTATAAGGAGCTTCTCAAGCATCAGTGGGGATTAGATTCAGGTTTCACTATGGCATAGAGTAGCTTTGCTTTTGTCGCAGTGGGCGACCTCCTTCTCTTGCTTTGTTCCAGGAAGGAAAAGGGCTGGGGATGTTGGGGCGTCAACTTCGATCACCAATAATCACCTACTAAAACCCACAAGGTTTATTCAGGTAATCAATCCACTATCTAATCACTGGGAATTTATCTGTTGCTTAGACTTGCTGCTGTGGACTTTGGATTGCCTATATTTAGAGTATAGCCTGACTTCAGCACTTAAATCATACCAGATTGGTATGTCTGTTTTTTTCAAGCTTTACATTTTTTATATAACTATAATTTCCAAGCATAAAGATATTTCGTTTAAAAAACTTTACTTTATTTGAGTAAAAACTCTAGTTAAAAATTAAAAATGAATAGGGTGTAAGCTTTTCAGAGATTTGGAATAGTTTTTTATTTCCGCTGTATTGTAATAGTGAGTACCATATATGTATATGCATGCATATACATTAAATTGGCATACCAAAGGGTGAATCAGTATCAATTGTTTGTAATTTAGCTAGTATTTGCGGTTTAAGCTTTTCATATTCTTGTTTTAACAGAGTTTTACTAATTTGAGCATTCATGGATGTGGTTGTAATTTTGCTAATTTCCATCCACTCTTGTAGTCGTTGACACTGAATGGGAGGAATAGTCGAAATCAGAACATGGCTACAGCGAGTGGGTGTTTCTCGCTCAAAGAATAACAAGCGATAATAACCTTTATGTTGCAATAGGCGAATGATTTCTTGACCAGAATTGGTTTTCAGATCAAGGTAGTAAGGTAGCCATTTAGCTCCATGTTCGCGGTTGTAGATAACTGTAATCCATAACACTATTGGATGGGGAACAGAAATAAACAAAAATTGATTGTAGCGATTACAAACTAAACGTTTTTGAATTTCCTGTTGAGGTAGCATCACCCACAAGGCTGGTAAAAAGTCGCCACTGTTATAAATGGGTTCGGGAAAAACAATATCCGCAATTGGTTTATTGGATGGCCAAGAAGTTAGACGAGTAATATCATCATTGATTGCAGATACCCGCAGTTCAGTTTTGACTGTTTTTTGTACTGGTAATACCCGTTGTTCATCTTTTGTCTTGTTTTCAGGTTTGGGGTTAATTTTTAATTTCTGATTACTGGGAGGAATATTTGGATTATTCTTTTGCTGAAGTTTGTTTTGTTGTTCTGCGACTGCTAAGACATTGATGATTTCACTGATTGTTTGGGGCCGATCACTTGGCTTTTTTTCCAAACAACTCATGACCATATCTTCTACTGGCTTTGGTATTTTTAATGTGTAATTAGCCTCAGCTATAGACATTGGTTTTTGAAATTTATGGGTTTGATACCATGCTCCAAATGAATGGGAGGATGGTATAAGCGGTATTTTGGTTGTGAGCATTTCAAACATCATCACACCCAAGCTATAAATATCAGAGCGATTGTCTAGTTCTTTTCCCTCAATTTGTTCAGGAGAAGAATAAGCCAGAGTACCCAAATAAAATTTGGTCTGATCACTATCAGACATGAGTAACTTGGCAATTCCAAAATCTAAAACCTTGACCAATTCCCAAAAACTGGCATCTTGAATCACTAGCATATTGCTAGGTTTAATATCACGATGAATAATTGGGTAGATTGCTCCATCTCCATCTAGGGGGATACCATTGTGAGCGCACTGTAAACCCAGACAAATTTGTCTGGCCATGCTCAGGAATCTGGATAAAGAAAGATTTTGGTTGCGGATAATAGCACTTAAGTTTTGTCCTTGCAAGTATTCCATAACATAGTATGGAGTACTATTTTCATCTAATCCATAGTCCATGACGCGGACAATATGAATACTTTTTTGGCCTAATAAGGCACAGGTTTTTGCTTCTTGTTCAAAACGTTCTTGTAAACGCATTTTTTGGTTTTGAACTGATAAAGCAAGAAACTTAATGGCTACGGGGACACCTGCCAACAAAGTATCCTTCCCACGATAAACCCGTCCCATTGCTCCAGTACCAATTAATTCTTGAAGCTGGTAGCGTTTGCCGAGTAAGCGACCAGTGTTGGGGTCTGACATAAGAAATTCGACTCCAATGTTCAACAATACTTGGTATATGAGTTTATGTGTTGCCTTTGATTTAATTCAAGGTGATTAACAATTAACAGGATTCTGCTATGTAAAAAATAGACAACCCTAGATATTTACTTATTACCTCAACGGGAACATGGGAGTAATTATCCCTTAAGTAATTAGTCTTCTAGCTTATTAAGTTATCTATATTAATTGACGCTCCAGGCTTGCTTCCATTGTACTAGTTAAAAAATGACCAGCTAAAATACCGCTAGTAAGGTAGTAGTTATCGTCAGAAACCTGATGTAAGGTTTCAAAACCGCTACGACGTTCGCGATCACCTAGTACCCAGTAACGCTGCACAATAGTATCTGGACAAATCCAGCCTTCACCTTCTATTTGCCCTAAGATATTGTGTTGCAACAGAAAAGTATATTGGCGATCGCCGTCATGGAGTCTACCTTTATATTGACAAGATATTTCCGAGCGATCACTACCAGGAAATACCAACCTTGTTGCCATAGAAAACCAGTCATCACGATTCCAAACCACCAAAGTCATTCCTTTAAAGCTGATCGGCATACTATCGCGTTCCAGCCAACTTCCTTGCATAATCCAGCGTCCTGGTTCTAACAAAAAACTGTGAGCCACCTTGTAAATTCCTTTGAGTTTTTAAACACAGCAATAATTACTAGGAGGTCAGGAGTATGGCTAAAGACACGCTGCGGTATCAGTATTTCAGTATTTCAGCATTTCGTTATCTCAGTATTTCACAAGTAGGAAAAAATTCTTACCTTTCACCTGTTACCTGTCAAATGTCACTTATTACCTGTCACCTGATGCACTTCTCCCAACAGCATTTCTTGATTTCCTCCAGTTGCAGTAGGGAGATTGCCAGGAATACCTAACTGTCGCCAGTAGGCCAGGATTGCGAAGGCGATCGCTTCTTTAAATGTCGCACTCAAACCGACTTCATCTGTAGTTAAAACTGGCACTACTGCCAATAATGATTCTAACCGATGTTTTAAGTATAGATTCTGACTACCACCCCCACATAATAATACCCGTTCTGGCATTTTTCGTAAATAAGTATGATAACTGTGGACTATAGAAGCCGCTGTTAGTTCTGTAAGTGTTGCCAGCACATCTGCGGGGCTAAGTTGATAGATTTGTGCATCTTCTAAACAATCATGTAGATAACTAACACCAAATAACTCACGCCCTGTTGATTTAGGCGGTGGTAAATGGAAATAATCTTGATTCAGCCATTCTTCTACCAAGGTATGGCAAGGAGTACCACTAGCAGCCCAACTGCCGTTTTCATCGTAACTTTTAGCCCCATTGGTAAAATGCTGCACTGCCAAATCCAACAGACTATTTCCAGGGCCAGTGTCCCAACTGCGAATTTGGGAAAGCCAGTCATGATTTCGGGGTGGTAAATACGCAACATTAGCAATACCACCTATATTTTGAACACATCTGCTTTCCTGGGGATGACTGAGCAAAAAAGCATCTACTCTAGGAACTAGTGGCGCTCCGTGACCACCAGCAGCGATATCAGCTACACGGAAATTACTGACCGTAGTGATATCTGTCAAGTGAGCAATAACCGCCCCTCGACCAAGTTGTAGACTGTAACCGAGTGATTGGGGACTGGGTAAAATATTTCCTGAGCCGTAAAAACCTGGTGGTCTATGAAAAACGGTTTGACCGTGGGAACCAATTAAAGTCGCTGGTGGATGACCGATTTGAATATTTTGGGCTGCTTGGGCAAAAACAATGGCGATCGCATCATCTACTGCTGCTAATTCTGCCATTGATATCGCCTCACCAGCACAAATGCCTAAAATGCGCGATCGCAGTTCCGTCGGATAAGGGTAAGTTTCCCCTGCTAATAATTCAACTTTTATATCTAAATCTGTACCGATAATATCTACTAAGACAGCATCTATACCATCCACCGATGTGCCACTCATCAATCCTATAACGCCATTTTGTTGCATATACAAAGATTTTAGTGTGATTTCAACAGGTAGTTTAACTCAAATGTTACTCAAATTAACATCAAAAGAGGCCACTTTTAATTCTTAAACACTGATTTTTTTTCAGTGGCAATAATGTGGAAATCTATGTTCTTGAGCAATCTCACCAATTGTTGAGTTAGAGAATCTTTAAAAAGAAGTTTCCAGCGAGAATGTTGACTTTCGCCAATCACGATTTGAGTAATATGATATTTTTATTTTTGAGCAACTTCCGCAAATGCTTAAGTAATATTACTGAGGTCTACCAAAATAAAAGTCCCTGTAAATTCTTGACATAATTTTTCACAAGTATGAACGTGCAAACTTTCTTCCTGAGTGAGAAACCGATCAGGACTAGCGACAAACAAAACATACAAAGGAGCATTTATGTAGCCAGCCAACCTAGCAACCCGGCGTAAAAGTTGCATCGAATTAGGGTTAAGTAGATATGCACACTAAAACTCGTTCTTGAATACTATAAAATTGGCCTTGAGGTGCAGCAGCAATTGGATCTTCTTCCAGATTATCTCCCACTTCCCGTAAAGCCAACTCTCTCAAAGCGATTAAGTTACGGTTTTGAAAGAAGTTATCTAAAGCCTCTTGGATATTTTGGGGTGCATATATTTTTCCTTCCAGTAATCTTTACTTGGAGAGTATCCGGTGTGATATCTACTAATATCACCTCATTAGTAGCTTCCAGAATGCGGTCAGGAATTCGCTCACGCAGAACTACACCTGTAATTCTAGCTACTAAATCATTCAGACTTTCCAAATGTTGAACATTCATGCTGGAGTAAACATAAATACCCGCATACGAAATGATTTCTACATCTTCATGAGGTTTTGCTCGTAGACAACCAGAAACATTAGTATGAGCAAGTTCATCAATTAAAACAAATTGGGGCAATCGCTCAATCACTGCTTCCGTATTCATGTCCGGTAACATTACATCCCCATGAGTCCATAACTGTGGCGGTATCACCTCTAAACCCTCAGCTTTTTCAGCGGTTTCCTTCCCTCCGTAAGTTTCCAACAATCCTATAACAATATCAATCCCTTCCTGTTGGAGTGCGTAGCCTTCTTCTAACATTTTGTAGGTCTTACCCACCCCAGAAGCCATACCAATCAATAAATATTTTGTGTTTTCCCCTTCTTTGTGAATACATATAGGATTCCTATTTAATTTGATTTGATAATAATCTCACTTTTTCCCGTTGCTCCCGGAGCAGAGGGGAAAAATTTCATGCCCAATGCCCAATGATTAATCTTGATTACGGTTAAACTCCTGCAAATCAAGAGCATAATTTAACCGCAAAACATTGACACCTGGTTCACCAAAAATTCCTAAAAATCTGCCATCTGTATACTTATTAATGAGAGGAATTATTTCATCCTCTTTTATCCCTCTTGCCTGTGTAACCCTTGCTAACTGCTGTCGTGTAGCTTTCAAAGAAATATGAGGATCTAAACCTGATCCAGAAGTGTAAATTAAATCAGGTGATGGCTGAATACTTTCATCCTGAAATTCAGTAGCTTCCTCAATAATTCTAGTAGTTAGCTCTGGATTACTAGCAGCAAGATTACTTCCTCCAGATATACCTGTAGGCTTGGCTTTTCTTCCCTGACTATATTTCACCACACTGGGACGACTATGAAAATATTTATCTGATGTAAAAATTTGACCAATCAAAGACGAACCTATTGGTTGAGCTTCTATATTTAAAATAATGCTGCCATTTGCGGAAGTTGGGAAAGCAAACTGACCAAATGCCAGAATAGCCAGAGGATAGATTATTGCTGTTAATAACCAAAGTAATAAAGTCACACGAATCGCTCGGATAGCTTCTGGAATAAACATCATAATTTAATTATGGTAATTGGTAATTGGTAATTGGTAATTGGTAATTGGTAATTGGTAATTGGTAA
>ERZ1034389.52-NODE-52-length-43910-cov-53.132528_pt1 | contig 43910 bp, 40 predicted proteins | sample MGYA00520611_ERZ1034389 | MGnify/ENA primary metagenome ERZ1034389 (study PRJEB33736, sample SAMEA104288470) | Azolla filiculoides | biome: Urban; feature: water surface; material: ditch water | place: Netherlands | collected 2014 ... | reverse complement strand
CATTAACAGGAGTAAAAGTTGGCCATAGGAGGCAACAAAAACTAGTTGTGGAACAAGATTGGGAGCTACCACAAGGAAAACAAGCTGTCTGTGAAGTGAGCATGGATGGTGGAAAAGTACGACTAGGGGGTAAACCACAACCAGGCTGGTACTGGCGAGACTATAAAACCCTTCGTCTACAAGGAATTTATGATGGCGCATTTTTTGATAACAACTAATCAATCATGAGTTGATTATGTTAATAGCCAGTCTTTGGTTAACCCCCTTGTGTGTTTGGGGGATGGTCATGATGGAGTTTGGAATTTAGTTAAAGAGTTTGGAACTGAAAAATTCAAACCTTTGGAAATTTTAGATTGGTATCACCTCAAAGAGAATCTTTATCAAATTAGTGGTTCTTTAAAGCGTCTCCAAGCTGTTGGGAGTTTATTGTGGTAAGGTCAGATAGAGCCGATTCAACCTTTATTTAATAATTGTCGAGGCAAACAAGTTAAGAAGTGTTTCGACATAGGCGAAAAACATCCCACTGGCATTATTAACTACACCTACTACCAAGCTAAACAACTGTGTTCTATTGGTTCTGGATCTGTCGAATCTGCTATTCAACAGATTGGAGCAAGGATTAAAATTTCTGGCCCACAGTGGAATGTTGAAAGTGTCTACCAAATCCTTTCCCCTCCTTGTGCTTATCTCAATGGTTTACTTCCTATTTGAGTCTTTCTGCTAAAACTCGATCCTCCCAAGTAAAATCCCCAGACGATTTCTCAATTCTTGACATTCCCTTCTCCCCAAAGATAAAATCTCCTCAAACAAATTTATAATATCAAGCTGATTCCATTGTTGATGGAGTAACACATTAACCTGTTGTTGAGTCCGAGCATAAAAATAAAAATCCCTTTCATAAAGATTTTCACCTTCTTGTAACTGTGCCTCTTCAATTTGCGGTGTTTGCATAATCAAACCCTGCTCATTTGTATGATTTTATTATATCGTTCTTGCCTCTGAGCTTTTGCTCCTCTGCGACTTTGCGCGAAAAAATTATTGGTCTTGAATCTCAGCATAAGCCTGATAAACACCCTTCACATTATACCAATTCAAAAAAATCCGCGCAATTTCCAATGCCAACTGTGGCTTACCAAAATTAATTAACCACTGCAAAAATGGAGCCATCCTTTTTTCATTCAAAAACCCATTTAAAGAAAGAATTCCCCAAAATAAACGATGAAACCAAGTCATTTGAATCATCATTTTTACTTCCCAAGTCGGATGTTTTTGATAGAACAAAACTCCCATCCTTCCCCGTTGAATTTCTTGATCAATTAATTTAGTTATTTGTTGTAAACTAAATGCTGGATGCCAATGATAACCAACAGCTTCAGGACATTTAATCAAATGTAAACCTAAATTCTTTAATCTCACACCTAACTCTAAATCTTCCCACCCATAAAGTTGAAACCCAGTATCAAATAAACCTGCTTTTTCTAACCAATGTTTGGGAATAGCCACATTACCCGTAGCAAAAAAAGCCGCAGAGAAATCTGTGATTTTATAAGGTTCTGAAGTAGGATTTTCAAAATTACAGGTATTAATTACAGCACCATAGGTAAAAAAGCTGTCGCTTCCTAATTTCTCTCTTCCTTGTATTAAAGCATCTGTATGAGCTTCCAAGAAATTAGACAGAACCACCAAATCACTATCAATAAAAATAATCATGTCTCCCAGTGCTTGTTCTACTCCCAAATTTCGCGCCGCAGCAGGTCCAGCATGATCTTGTTCAAAACAACGTACATGAGGAAACTCTTCTTTATGTTGTGCTAACCAGTTCAAAGTCTGATCAGTAGAACCATCATCGACCAAAACCACCTCATAACCTTGAATAAGGTTATCATCTCTCAATTGCTGTGACTCCAAAGCACGCAGGCATTTTTGCAAAATCGGTAGGCGATTATAAGTTGGAATTACAACACTAAAAAACACAGTTTCACCCAAAATGCAATTACTTATATTCTTAGAATATGACAAATATTACCAGGTCACGGTTTCTTGATTTGGAATTGAGAATTTTTAATTAGATGCCTGTTGCATCATGAAAATATATACTGTCTAGTCAGATATAATAATGACTCATTGTTTGTTTTCCCAACTGGAGAAACTGATGGGTCGCGCCAAAAAGGTTGTATTAGCATATTCTGGTGGAGTTGATACTTCTGTTTGCATACCCTACTTGAAAAAAGAGTGGGGAGTTGAAGAGGTAATTACCCTAGCAGCAGATTTAGGTCAGGGAGATGAATTAGAACTAGTGCGAGAAAAAGCTCTCAAATCTGGTGCAAGTGAATCCCTGGTAGCGGATGTCAAAAAGAGTTTCGTGACAGAGTATGCATTTCCCGCAATTCAAGCCAATGCTCTGTATGAAAATCGCTATCCTCTAGGAACAGCCCTAGCTAGACCTTTAATTGCTCAGATTCTGGTAGAAACAGCTCAAAAATACGGTGCTGATGCGATCGCTCACGGTTGCACAGGTAAAGGTAACGACCAAGTACGTTTTGATGTTTCCTGTACAGCCCTCAATCCCAATCTGAAAATTCTTGCCCCAGCTAGAGAATGGGGAATGAGTCGAGAACAAACCATAGCTTACGGTGAACAATTTGGTATTCCTGCACCCGTGAAAAAATCCTCTCCCTTCAGTATAGATAAAAACCTGCTTGGTCGCAGTATTGAAGCTGGTACGTTGGAAGATCCAGCAAATGAGCCACCAGAAGAAATCTATGAAATGACCAAAGCCATAGCAGATACTCCTAAGGAACCAGAATATCTAGAAATTGGCTTCCAAAGAGGTATTCCTACGACCATCAACGGTACGTCTAAAAACCCTGTTGAATTAATTGAACAACTCAATCAAATCATAGGAAATCACGGTATTGGGCGGATTGACATCATTGAAAACCGCTTAGTAGGTATCAAATCACGGGAAATCTACGAATCACCTGCAATGGTAGTTCTCATCAACGCCCACCGCGATTTAGAAAGCCTGACCTTAACAGCAGATGTTACTCAGTATAAACGGGGCATTGAAGAAACTTACACCAAAATTGTATACAACGGACTTTGGTACAGCCCTCTCAAAGCTGCCTTAGATGCCTTTATTCAACAAACACAAGAGCAAGTTTCTGGTGTTGTGCGGTTAAAACTTTTCAAAGGTAATGCCACCATAGTTGGTCGCTGGAGTGATAATTCCCTTTACACTCCTGATTTAGCAACCTACGGAGCAGAAGATCAATTCAATCACAAAGCTGCAGAAGGGTTTATCTACGTTTGGGGTCTACCTACCCGCATTTGGGCGCAGAGCAACAAATAAAAAGCTGGGGAGCAGGGGAGAATATTTTTCTCCCCTGCTCCCCAGTGCCCAGTCCCTAGTCCCCAGTTTGATGCTTAACTTGGCGGGATTCCCACCAAATAGGCACAACAATCACAACCACTAGAATAAGTAACGCCAAAATAGCAAATTGACTTACCCAAGCAACTAATTGTTCTAGGGAAACAATTCTGCCAGCAAAGAAAGCTAACGTTACCATTACACCAGCCCAGGCAGTTGCCCCTGCTAAATTATATACCAAGAATTTCCCAAATGGCATTTCAGCTATACCAGCAAGTGGCGATGCAAAAATCCTCAGTAAGGCGAAAAAGCGACCAAAAAATACAGCTTTAGCAGCATTTTCACTAAATTGATCTTTAATACTTAATAGTCGTGCTTCAGATATGCGGAATATCTTTCCAACTTGTAGTAGGAAAGGCCAACCACCAACCCTACCAATCCAATAACCGCAATTACCGCCAATTACAGCACCTGTAACAGCGTCACCCAGAACAAGCCAGTAATTAAGTTCATCACTACCAGCTAAGAAACCTCCTACTAGAGTCACAGTTTCACCGGGAAGAGGAATGCCCAAATTCTCTAGCACAATCCCCAGAAAAATTGCCCAATAACCGTAGGATTGAGCAAAATCTTGGATGTTTTCTAGTGAAATTAGCTCAAAAGACATCCAGCACCGCCGACTTTACAAATTTTTACGTTTAGTATATCTTGGCTTGTTTATGGTGAGAGTGTCAATCAAAATGCGACAAAAAATCATTTTTTTTCTGTTTGCTCTGCACTACTCAGATTTTCTTATAAAAAAGTTATAAAAATATATAAAAGTTATAAAAATTTCAGAATAGTTAAATTCCCTACCGAAATACTGAAGCATTAATGCTTATACTCGATTTATCTATCAAAAATTATACGTTGTCATTTCTGTATCAGATCGTATCAACTATAATTGCATTAAGTCCCGAAGAATCGGGTGAAAACAGTAATTACACTGTTATAACTTAATCAGTAGTGATGTAATATCCCTTCTTTTAAGGTTTCAAATGCCCAGTTCAACTACCCAGTTAAATTTATGACTCTTACACAAGAACGCCAGGTTATTTTGTTCAAACCACAAGCAAGTATAGACTTAGAAGTTGGTACGGCCTTGAGCAAAGAGATGGCTGGAGTAACCCCCCTGCCTAACCAGCTTTGGGTTATTGATCTAGCAGAAGTTGATTTTATGGATAGTTCTGGTTTAGTTCCTCTTGTTCAAGCACTAAAAACGGTGCGTCAAATAGGTTGTCGTTTGGTTCTTTGCAATGTCCATGCTCCTGTAAGATTAATTTTGGAACTTACTCATCTAGATTCAGTGTTTGAGATAGTTAACAATTACGAAGACATATTTTCTAGCTTCAATGAGCAAAGTCTGGTAAAAGCAGGCTAAATCCCGATTTTTCTCAGAAAAAATTAGCCAGGTTAAACAACATCTTTGATTTTTTCACTTTGTTAGCAAATTACCCAATATGATTACCCTTTAAATTCTGGATCTAGGAAGCTAAATCTCTATTTGACCTAAAAAACCTCTAGTAACATGCCGAATTCAAAATTCAAAATGACTATGATGTCAGGTTTTGAACAATTTTAAATGGGTGGTTTATTTACGCCGTGCCGTACTAGGGTAACTAGAGATTTAGCAACTAGGTTTTAAAAATGCAACTAATAACATTCAAAATTGAAAAAATTAAAAATTGTTTGCGTCAGGGATACAAAATATCATTTCAAACCTCTTGTTCCCTGTCGTAAATTTAGGCATTTTGAGGAGCAGATATACTGCTTTGTCCAGATATAGAACTAGAGAAATTTGGTAAGTCTATACCACTATGACTTGCGTGCCGTGTTTTTAGTGCTAACCGATAACTTACACTTTGTAGTTCAGCTTGTAGTTGGCGATTTTCTCGCTGTAGCATTGCTACTTTATCTCTCACTGGAGTCATCCTTTCCTCAAATTTCCGACGGTAAATTTGCGGTAATTCTTGGACTACTTGCTCCAACATGCGACTACGATCAGTGAGTTCTTGAACTGATTGTCGCAATTGGTAAATTTCCGAGTCACGAGATGTAATTTGCTCTTGATAGAAAGTTACTTGCTGTTCGACAGCTTGAAGTTGTTCTCTTAAAGCTTCTAATTGACTTAAATCGCACTGGGTTTCAGACCGTTGAGGGATAAAACTGGTATTTCCCTTTACCAAACGGAACAGTTCTTGAGATAACTGTTGCACTAATTGGTCTCTAAGTTGCAACTCTTGACGCAACTGGGATACTTCAGTTGATATAGCTTGGATATTGGGGGTGTCAGATTGGCTCACAGTGGCTTACATCTCTTAAGTATGATTGCGATAATAGTCTGTAAAATAAATTCATGATTTATGCTGAACTGTTTTTTCCTATACATGATAAGTTAGGGCAAAAACACTTACTCCACTATTTTATGAAAAACATACCGCAATTAAGAGAAATTGACAACTGTTCAAATATGCAAATTTATTTAAAAATTACTGATAATTGGCGTTTGAAGTGTTAAATGTTACTGTATAGCAACCAATATGCCTGTGATAGAAAAAATATTGGTAGGCTTTTAGTGAGGAATTATTAAGGAATTCCCCACTTAGCAGTTTTTAGGCTGTTACAGCTTCTTTAGCTGTTTTATCTTCACGCACTACTTGCTTAGTTGTCATGTAGCGAATTACTTCTTCACTAAGTCTCATCGCACGTTCTACGGGTGTGATCGCAGTTGCTAGGGCTGTATAGTTAAATTGGATGTAGATGCCGTCACGATGCCGATTGATTTCATAAGCAAGACGACGTTTACCTCGATTTTGAATTTCGATATTCTGAGCGCCTTGCTCAGTTAATAAGTTCTGATATTTAGCAACAGCTTGCTCTACTTGCTCATCTCCCAAATCAGGACGGAGAATGTACATTGTCTCGTAAACGGTCGTCATATATTTCTAGTCACCTTATGGACAAAAAGGCTGCTGATGCTACTGTATACAGGTATTATCTAAACACTGGTGGTACAAATTAACATCTGAAGCAACAAGGAATACTATATTAACACAATTAACAGCAAGATAAACTTTGATGCTAGTTTTAATCCCTGGAGTTCTGGAGTTAAACGTCTTGAACTCTGGCCTCTAAACGTAGTTCCCAAGGTACTTAGTCTGGTCAGATCAGGGCTTTTCAAGCTCCCGCCTTTAGGCTTGGGGTTTTTGATGGAATTTTCAGCATTTATCCTATAATCTTACCAGTTTTCAATTTAAATCATTAAGCCAAATCAACCGAAATTTGGATCTTTTAAGGATATTCATCAAGGTTATGGCGCAACGCTATGTGCGAGTTAAGAGTCAAGAAGGCACAATTTACTATGGGTTGCTGCAACTATCATTCAACGTGGAAGTTCTAGATGCTCCACCTTGGTTGGATGGTCAACCCAGTGATTTAATTTTGGAACCAGACAAATACCAAATTCTGGCTCCTTGTTCTCCTTCCAAAATTGTGGGGGTAGGTAAGAATTATGCCGACCATGCAGCAGAGATGGGAACTTCTGTACCTGCTGAACCATTGATATTCTTCAAACCGCCTACATCTGTAATTGCTTCGGAAAGAGAAATTAAGTATCCTCCGCAGTCGCAAAGAGTAGACTATGAAGGCGAGTTAGCATTGGTAATCGGCGAGCGCACCTGTGACTGTACACCAGAAGAAGCCCAAACCAAAATTTGGGGTTACACCATAGCCAATGATGTCACAGCCAGGGATTTACAAAAAAAAGATGCTCAATGGACACGAGCCAAAAGTTTTGATACATTCTGTCCTTTAGGCCCTTGGATTGTCCGAGAATTAAATCCAGGAGCCAGATTGCAGACCTTTTTAAATGACGACCCCCATCCAGTCCAATCTGCCTGTATTGATCAGATGGTTTTCTCGCCAGATTTTTTAGTGTCTTATATTAGTCAAGTGATGACACTATTACCTGGGGATGTCGTGCTAACAGGTACACCATTTGGAGTGGGGCCATTAAACCTAGGCGATCTCGTTCGAGTAGAAATAGAAGGTATTGGTCGCCTAGAAAATAGTGTGATAACCCGTTAACCTCTAACGCACTTGCAGATAAACAGCATCAGAGATTGCTGGAATTTCCGCATAGCGTCCCATCAGAGACTGGAACACAGAATAAACAACAGATGCCACAATACCTAAAAATATAGTATTGGCCAGAGTTTCTATGGCAAAACCAGTACCAGGAATCGGAGTTAAAATTCGCAGTAGAATGGAACATAAAAATATCACAATATCTAAAAGAATTGCCTGCATTGTGTTAAAACGAATGAAATGACTAACTTTTTCGTTTCTCACCACCAAGATGAACAAGGCAAAAAACACAATTATTTGACCAATTTGCCCTAGACCAGCGTAAATTTTTTGCACTGGTTGCAGTGGTAGAAGCAGAATTGCCAATACAGGAAACTGTTGAAGCAAAGAGCTACTAAAGACCAGACTGTCAATTAAAGGTAGCAAATATGGCAAACAAGCGAAAATTCGGTCAGGAACAGTTATCGATCCGCGCCAAGACATAGTAAATTCTCCTATGGCTAAATTTCAATAGCTATTTGACCATAGGATAACGCAATTGCTTGATATTGCTAGAAAATTAGATTAATTTATATGGGCAATGCGAAAATCCATCACACACTCATACTATTCTGACCGCTGTTCAGCAAATTTCCGAATAGCTTGACCAAAGTGCAGTTGACCGCCATGCCAGCGAGGCTCTCCACTGTTACTAGCGAACACACAAGATTGGCAAACCTGCTCAGGAGTAAAGATTTAATCATCCATTAAAATGACTAGCATCCAAATACCTCCTCTAAATCCTCATTTCCGCCCACATTTTATCCCAGGGAGGATATGAGTATATACTGCAAGGGAGCTTTCAATCTGTGTGCTATCTGAACTTTGTCAATTTTGGTAATTTGCTGTGGACAAGAAAGCCAAGAAATCCACCTCCATTGATATTTATTTTTAGCATCAAGCTAGAAACGTAGCCAATAGCAAAAATTTGCTATTGGCTACGTTGATTCATTGTATATTATATTTTTCAGATATTCATTGTTGTTAGTCAGAATTAATACTGAGATTTTCATAATTGCTTATTTACAGGCAGAAGATAAAAAGCTAGTATCTGGTGTATAATTTAAACCACAAAAAAATATAGTCAAATATATTCAGATATAATCAATTGTGTTATACTAAGCAATACCGTCCCCAAAATAGGAGAAATAGGAGGGTGAGTTCATGATGCTTTAACCATTAACTCCCATTTCTTTGAGGCTTGTCAAAAACAATCAGTGTTAAAAATTCCTTCCAGGTTTCCTAGAAGTGTTTTTTAACGCATTAACTGCAGTATAAGGGTTTGAGATTCCAAACTAGCTTTTAAGCGAAACGCTTATGTGTGTTTAATTTCGTCGGTTTGGCCAAAACTTTTGTAGCCTTTTATTTTGGTTAAGGTCTTGACTAAGAGAATGAAATTATCTGACGATGCCAAATCGAAAGGAATAAGTTACCACACTGCCTGGATAATGTGGAAAGTGGAAAAGGGTAGAACTGAAAGCTTCCCAACTACCAACAGGTACAGTAATTGTAGACACAAACAAAACTGTTGAAGGCGTAGTTATCTATGCTCGTGTTTCTAGCGCAGAAAATAAATCTAACCTTGATAGCCAAATAGTAAAGATTGAAAAAATATTATGAAGCCAAAGGTTATCAAATTACAGGAGTTGTCAAAGAAGTAGGGAGTGGAGTAAACGATAATCGAAAAAACTAATAACATTACTTCAAGACAACTATCATCGGATAGTGGTAGAACACAAAGACCGTTTAACTAGAATAGGTTTCAATTATCTAAAATTCTTACTGAATCAACAAGGCAAAGATATTAAAGTAGTAAATATTGCCGAAGAGGAAACAGAAGATATCTTAAAAGATTTTGTGTCAATCATTACTAGTTTTTGTGCAAGAATTTACGTTTTGCATCGGAGAAAACAAAAAACAGAGTGTATTTTTAGATGCCTGGAGTCAGAATGCAATTAGTAGAAAGACACATAATTAAAAATAGGTAACACTGTTAAAGAGATAGATAAAAATGCCATTTTTATCTATCTCTTTAACAGTGTTACCTATTTGTGTCGTCAAGCATTCAAAAACAGCTTGCTGATACATGATATTGATTGGCTTGGCGCTGAATAATGAGGTCAAGAGTCAATAAAATTAAAAGAAGAGTTATAACACAGTTAATACTCTACTGAAAAAATCTCAAGTTTCACCAATCTCTACAAGGATAAATAATGTGAATAATAACAACTCAGACCTACTTAAATCCGCCGATTCTGCTGTTAGCGAGTTAATTAACCAAGAACTACAGCGTCAACGTGACCACTTAGAGTTAATTGCCAGTGAGAACTTCACCTCGCCTTCTGTATTAGCGGCTCAAGGCTCTATATTAACCAATAAGTATGCAGAAGGCTTACCAGGTAAACGCTATTATGGCGGTTGTGAATTCGTTGACAAAATTGAGCAAATAGCCATTGACAGAGCTAAACAGTTATTTGGTGCTGCTCATGCTAACGTTCAACCCCATTCTGGCGCACAAGCTAACTTTGCTGTGTTTCTAACTTTGTTAGAACCAGGGGACACAATTATGGGCATGGACTTGTCACACGGTGGACACCTGACCCATGGTTCACCAGTTAATGTTTCCGGTAAGTGGTTTAAAGTACGTCACTATGGCGTGAGTAGGGAAACAGAACAACTGGACTATGACCAAATCCGTGATTTAGCCCTGAAAGAACGTCCTAAGCTGTTAATTTGTGGTTATTCAGCTTATCCCCGGATTATAAACTTTGAAAAATTCCGCAGCATTGCTAATGAAATAGGTGCTTACCTGCTTGCCGATATTGCTCATGTTGCTGGCTTAGTGGCTACAGGACATCATCCCAACCCGCTTCCTTATTGTGATGTAGTAACAACAACAACTCACAAAACTTTACGGGGTCCCAGAGGAGGTTTGATTTTAACCCCTGATCCAGAACTGGGTAAAAAGCTGGATAAATCAGTTTTCCCTGGCACTCAAGGAGGGCCATTAGAACACGTTATTGCTGGTAAAGCAGTAGCTTTTGGTGAAGCTCTCAAGCCAGAGTTTACAACCTATTCTGGTGAAGTAATTGAAAATGCTCGCGCTTTGGCTACCCAACTACAAAATAGGGGGTTAAAGCTAGTATCAGATGGGACTGATAATCATTTAATATTAGTAGATTTACGTTCTATCGACATGACCGGTAAGAAAGCTGATCAGCTACTTAGCGGTGTGAATATTACTGCTAATAAAAATACTGTACCTTTTGAGCCAGAATCACCATTTATTACCAGTGGTCTCAGACTAGGTTCACCGGCAATGACAACAAGGGGTTTAGGTGCAACAGAATTTAGGGAAATTGGTGATATTATTAGCGATCGCTTACTTGACCCAGGTTCAGATAAAGTAGCCAAGGATTGTAAGCAACGAGTAGCATCATTGTGCAATCGCTTCCCCTTGTATCCTCATTTAGAAATTCCCCAGCCAGTTCTAGCGTAAGCGATTTTAGAATTTAGATTTGGGATTTTGAATTATTATCTCAAACTCTAAATTCTAAAATCGCTATTCTGAAATATTCTGATGGTGATAAATGTCCCAAATGTAGTACATATAGATAGAAATCGCTCTCACACAAACAAATTTTCTCATAACAAATACTTATTAAAAAATACCGATGCCTGCTCAGATTTATCATCTGATTGCCTTCCTTATAGCCGCCATAGTCGTTCTGTGGACTATACCCGATGTCAAAAAAATTGGCATCAAAAGCGGACATTTAGATAAACCTGGAGGCAGAAAAGTTCATCAACGTCCGATGGTACGCCTGGGAGGAGTTTCTATCTTTGCCGGTACATTCATATCCCTGTTAATTGTCTGGTGGTTGGGGGGTTTCGCAAATCTGCCACCGGACAAAGAGTGGCAAGTTTGCGGTGTAATACTAGGTGGTGTAGGCTTTTTTCTCATTGGTTTAACAGACGATTTATTAAACCTATCCCCCTTAGTACGCCTGTTGATACAAATAATTGTGGCAGCTGGTGCATGGAAAGCAGGAGTCAGCATAGATTTCGTTACGATTCCCACAATCGGCATAGTTAATTTACACTGGCTGAGTTTACCGATTACAGTAATTTGGCTAGTAGGAATGGTAAATGCTATCAACTGGATTGATGGTTTAGACGGACTAGCCGCTGGAGTAACTGGAATTGCCGCTGTAGTCATGCTCTTCGTATCCTTATTTATGCATCAACCAGCAGCAGCCTTAATTGCAGCCGCCTTAGCTGGTGCAGCATTAGGATTTCTCCGCTATAACTTCAACCCAGCCCAAATATTTATGGGTGATGGTGGTTCCTATTTTATGGGATTCACTTTAGCCGCTGTGGGTGTAATTGGGTTAGTTAAAGTTCCAGCTTTTACAGCTGTCATATTGCCATATTTGATTTTGGCAGTACCAATTGTTGATATGTCAGCCGTCATTTTAACCCGACTACGCCGGGGTAAATTACCTTGGGTAGCTGATGGACACAGCCATTTACACCATAGACTTTTAAGAGTAGGTTTGTCCCATAGATTAACAGTGTTGTTTATTTATTCTTTAACTCTGTGGGTAGGTAGTTTAGCATTAGCTATTGCTGGCATTCCCAGTGGTATGACTTACGCCTGTGCTTCTAGCTCCTTATTAAGCCTTGCCATCTGGCGAGTTTGGAAACTGTCTCGACAATCCTAATTTTGGTTATTAGTCATTAGTCATTAGTCATTAGTCAATAATTAGGAAAATTATTTCCCCATTACCCTCATCACCCCCAGCCCCCAATCCCATGAGTGCAGAAATTATTTGTGTCGGTACTGAATTGCTACTAGGAGATATCCTTAACAGCAATGCCAAATTTCTTGCCCAGCAGTTAGCACAACTAGGAATTCCGCACTACTATCAAACAGTAGTTGGGGATAATCCCGAACGAATTAAGCAAGTTATCGAAATTGCTGCTTCCAGAGTGCAAATTCTCATTTTCACTGGTGGTCTTGGCCCTACACCTGATGACCTCACCTGTGAAACCATTGCTGATTTTTTTGGTGTTCCTTTGGTTGAAAACGCCGCAATTATTGAAGATATAAGTGAGAAATTTACCCAACGTGGTCGGGTAATGTCTCCTAGTAACCGTAAACAAGCATTAATTCCCCAAGGTGCAGAAATTTTACCCAACCCTACAGGAACAGCACCAGGTATTATTTGGCAACCCCGACCTGGATTAACAATTCTTACCTTCCCTGGTGTTCCCAGCGAAATGCACCGAATGTGGTCAGAAACAGCAGTACCTTTTCTGAAAAGTCAAGGTTGGGGCAAGGAAATTATTTACAGTCGGAGTTTAAAATTTTGGGGTATTGGTGAATCTATTTTAGCAGAAAAGGTATCTGCTTATCTGAATTTACCTAACCCGACAGTCGCCCCTTATGCGGGTAATGGAGAAGTCAGGCTACGAATTTCTGCTAAAGCATCTGACTCAACAGCCTCAGCAGATTTAATTTCACCAATTGAAAAACAACTTCGGGAAATAGGTGGATTAGATTGTTACGGTGCTGATGATGATACTTTAGCTTCTGTTGTTGGTGACTTATTGCGGTCATCAGGGGAAACTTTATCAGTAGCAGAATCTTGCACTGGTGGTGGACTGGGGCAAATGTTGACGGAAATTTCTGGTAGTTCTGATTACTTTTTGGGTGGAGTAATTTCTTATGACAATTCGGTAAAAGTTGGTTTATTGGGAGTTAACCCAGAAGATTTAGATAAGTTTGGGGCAGTAAGTGCTACTGTAGCAGAACAAATGGCTGTGGGTGTAAAAGGTCGTCTCTTCACCACTTGGGGATTAAGTATTACGGGAATTGCTGGTCCGACTGGGGGAAATGTGGCTAAACCAGTGGGGTTAGTATATATTGGTTTAGCTGGCTCAGGAGATGAAGTGAAAAGTTATGAGTGCAGATTTGGGGCAATGTGGCATCGATCGTTTATTCGTTATATGAGTGCCTGTCAGGCTTTGGATAATTTACGACGTAGTTTATTGAAGCGTTAGGATAGAGTTGGTGATAATTTAAGTCTATAACAGTACAGTAGAAGCTAATTTGACCTTGTTCTCTGGATGATTAGTAGTATAATCGCTAATTGTTAGGTCTTAAAATATCATAATTTTAAAAAAATGATCAGGAAACTTTTTCAGATATTTTGATTCTGATATATATAGAACAAGTTTATCAAAATTTGATGAAGATTGTTCCTAGTGTATTTTCTTACTCACGAGAATTTTTTATCATGGCTTTTTATCTACTGTACTCAACTAAATGCCTGAAAACTTTGTTTTCTCTATATACTCTCTCGCTAGCTGTGCAAATAAATCTATGTATTGAGAAAAGTGATTTTCCTTAGTCATTTTTAAAGAATCAATCTTCCCGCAACAGGTATTTACCCTATGGTTAGTGACAATATCAGCGTTTGATAACAGGTGATATAAAATTAACCAAATGAACAACTAGCGATTGAGGAAAAATATTTACTGGTTAATTGTTGTCAATATTACCTACCTGTAAGCATAAAAATTTTCTGCAGGAAACTACACTCATGGCATTCTGGCCGAAAAAGTCAACAACTTCTAATCCTACAGCATCGCGAACTCAGGAATTTGGAGATAGTACTGACGTACTAAGGAAAGGTACCAAACCAATTAGTGACAGCAAACAAATTTATAAGGAGAAAAAATTTACAGGATCGGGGTTATCTACCATAAACTTATCTGATACTGCTAAAAATAATGAAAACTCCGTTACAAAATCAGTTAAAGTATCAATAATAACGGAATTCTTTCCACCAGACTATGCGGCTACTGGACAGTTAATTGAAGAACTGGTAAAACAGTTAGAGCAACAAGGGGTAAATATTGAGGTATTTACAGGGCAACCCGGGTATGCTTTTTCGACCGCAAATGCACCGTCAGTTGAGGAAGAAGGTGCTATTCGTATTCGGCGATCACGGTCTACCCAAGTTTGGTCGGGAAGGATTCGTGGCAAAGCAGTAAATGGTGTCCTATTTACATTGCGTGCTTTTCTTCATATTATCAGGAATTTCCGTCGGCACAATGTATTTCTAGTAACGTCTGCGCCACCTTTTTTACCAATTGCAGGATATTTAGCACACCTATGTTTGAAAATTTCTTACGTTTGCTTAATCTATGATCTTTATCCTGATATTGCGATCGCCTTGCAAGTAATCAAAAGAAATCATTGGCTGGCAGGGTTTTGGCGGCAACTGAACAGAATGATGTGGCGTAAATCCAAGGGTATTGTGGTTCTCAGTCCTGATATGAAAAAGAGAGTAATAGCAATCTGTCCAGAAGTAGCAGATAAAGTATCTGTGATTCATAGTTGGGGAGATCCTGACTTAATTGTCCCGATTGCTAAAGAAATAAATTGGTTTGCCGAGGAGCATAATTTAGTCAACAAATTCACTGTCCTCTATTCTGGTAATATGGGCAGGTGTCACGACATGGACACCATTCTGGAAACTGCCAAACAACTACGAAACGAACCTATTCAGTTTGTTTGCATTGGTAGTGGAGCAAAACGAAAAAGTTTCATAGAAGCGGTAAATAAATCAGGAGTAACCAATTTTTTATTTCTACCGTATCAAGACAAACAGGTACTCCCTTACTCCCTGACAGCTTGCGACCTCTCCTTAGTAAGTGTAGAGGCTGGCATGGAAAGTCTTGTTGCTCCCAGCAAGCTTTACCCAGCATTAGCAGCTGGAAGGCCAATAGCAGCGATTTGTTCAAAATATTCTTATTTGCGACAACTCATTGCTGAAGGCAACTGTGGAGTGTGTGTAGAGAATGGAGATAGTCTTGCTCTAGCTGAATTTATCCGTTTGCTAAATAGCGATCGCCAATTAGCAGAACTTATGGGCAAAGCATCACGGCAGTACTTGCAGTCAAATTTTACACCGCAAATTATAGCCAAAGAATATTTCCAGGTTTTACAAAAATCACATTTGTAGTTTATTGGCTGCAGTATGCCAATAAACTACAAATGTGCTAACATATGCAACTAATTAACTAAACTTAGTTTTTCCAATTTAATAACTCAACTTTTTTTAAATTAGGAGCAGGGCTTTGATGGTCTTGTTGATCTCAGTCCTGCCAACGCAACCTTCTTGTGATATTTTTATATCAAACTTACTTATAGGGAGGCCGAAGTGAAGAGAAGGTGTGACCGAAATCGGAATCGTTCCAAACGGCGAGGTATTTATTGTCCACTACATAGCTGCTACATGGACAGCATGAGTCAAAAATACAGCTTATTTGCTGAACGTGCAGGACAATTACAAGAGAGAGGCATAAGACGAAAAGAAGCCCTGATGTTAGTAGCGGCCAAAACGGCAGTTCCTTTAGAGGGAGAGTGGTTAGAAGCTTTTTGGTGTGAAGATTGCCAGGCAACCAAATGGTATCACATCCGTAAAAGTGAATCAGTATATCAGTTATCATTAGCATCAGCAGAACTTTGGCAGCAAGCAACAGGAGTTATTAATCCCCATAGAAACCCCTCTGTAGGAGAGTTTACCTTCAGGCAATCACAGGTTATTGGTGGTAACACCATAAAAGATTTCTGGGTGATTAACTAAGGATTATGAGAATTTAAACCAGTGTAGTGTATTGAGCTTAGCAGCAAGAAAACTTCTGATATGAAAGACACAATTTCCCAGCCCGAATTAATAATTGAAGCCGGAAGAACCGAAGGGCAATACTGGAAAGACCTCTGGTGCTATCGGGAATTATTTTATTTCCTTGCATGGCGAGATATTTTAGTTCGGTACAAGCAAACAAGCATTGGCATTGCTTGGGCTTTAATTCGTCCGTTTTTAACGATGGTGGTATTTACAGTCGTGTTTGGGCGATTAGCAAAATTGCCATCTCAGGGTGTGCCTTATCCTATCCTTGTTTTTTGTGCAATGTTACCTTGGCAGTTTTTCGCCAATTCCCTCTCAGAATGCAGCACCAGTTTGATTACCAATTCTAACCTAATTTCCAAAGTCTATTTTCCCAGATTAGTAGTACCTACAAGTGCGGTAGTAGTTAGCTTTATAGACTTTATGATTTCTGGAATAATCTTATTAGCACTAATGGCCTGGTACAACTTCGTCCCCAGTTGGAGAATTTTGTTCCTACCCTTATTTATTAGTATTGCCTTTGCTGCTTCAATGGGAGCAGGATTATGGTTTGCTTCCTTGAATGTTCAATATCGGGATTTCCGTTATATTGTGCCGTTTATTGTGCAGTTTGGTTTGTACATGTCACCAGTAGGGTTTAGTAGCAGCCTTGTTCCTGAACAGTGGCGGTTTATTTACTCATTAAACCCAATGGTAGGGGTAATTGATGGTTTCCGTTGGGCAATTTTAGGTGGTGATACAAATTTGTATATACCAGGGTTTATTCTCTCTTTGATTCTTGTATTTTCACTATTGTTGAGTGGTATCTGGTATTTCCGCAAGATGGAAAGGAAGTTCGCAGATGTAATTTAGATTCGCTGTCAGAAAATATATTATTGAACATCAGTAACAGAAACACTATTCTCTAAGAATATTCTTGAAAAGTTATGCTGAACTTTAGTACTCCCCATGCCTAACGCTATGTTCCGAGAACAGAACGTTAAAGGCTTGTATAGTATAAACGAGCGTCGAATACTTATTTTTCCTCTCAATGAAAAATTAAGTCAATGAGAAATTAAGTTTTTTATACGTAATGAGGAATTAAGTTTTTATACGTTTTGATGACTGCTTGATGACTGCTATGAACCAGCTTTAAAGCCTGAATTTCACTGTTTAACTAAATATAAAAACATTGAACAAAATATGGTAAAATTCATAGAAAAGTCTGATATTTTATAATGCTGCTGTATATTGTATATTATTGCGCTTGTTTAGGACTGACTCATCTAAATTATTTGTAATTCTTCAGAGAAGCATTAATTGTGAGTATAGTTAATGTTTCTCTCCACAAAATTTTTACCTATGTCAGACACAGTTATTCGCATTGAAAACTTAAGTAAAAAATATATTATTGCTCATCAGCAACAGGAAAGGTATACTGTCCTACGCGATGTAATAGCTAATCAGATTAAATCTCTTGGTAGTTTAATCAATCCTAAAGCCAAAACCGAAAATCCTAACTGTGAAGAATTTTGGGCGTTAAAGGATGTATCTTTTGAGATTAAACAAGGTGACAGAGTTGGAATTATTGGACGTAACGGAGCTGGAAAATCAACGCTCTTAAAGATTTTAAGTAGAATTACAGAACCTACCCACGGATGTATTAATATTAAGGGAAGAATTGCTAGTTTATTGGAGGTAGGTACTGGGTTTCATCCAGAATTGACAGGAAGAGAGAATATTTACCTTAACGGTGCAATTTTGGGGATGAGTAAGGCAGAGATTAAACGAAAATTTGATGAAATTGTTGCTTTTTCTGAAGTAGAAAAATTTTTAGATACACCAGTGAAGCGTTATTCATCAGGAATGTATGTAAGACTGGCTTTTGCGGTAGCAGCACATTTAGAACCAGAGATTTTAATCGTAGATGAAGTATTAGCAGTGGGTGATGCTGCTTTTCAGCAAAAGTGTTTGGGGAAAATGGAGGATGTAGGAAAGGAGGGGAGAACAGTTTTATTTGTTAGCCATAATATGGCGACAGTTAAACAACTGTGTAATTGTGCATTTTTATTGTATCAAGGCAACTTAATTTTTCAAGGTAATCCTCATGAGGCCATATCACAGTATATGCAAAAATCTACTCAGGGAAAACATTTTCATCAGGCAAATATATATCATCATATAAAAGGTGATTTTAGAGCAGAAATAGAAAAAATTACCATAAATAATCTAGACAATTCTGAGATTGCTTTATCTATCTTTGAGAAAGTCAAAATCTCTATTAAATATAAAATTAATAAACCAATAGATGAATTAGATTTCTTTGTGCTTATCTACAACTTAGAAGATGGAGAAGTACAAACTAGTTTATTCCAAAGAGATTCCCTCAGTAATATTCAACCATTATCCAATTATGGAACAATAAGTGTAGAATTTACTAATCCCCTAATGCCTGGTAAATATACAATATCGGCAGGTATTTTTGATAAAAATAAACGCTTTGTTGACTGGGTAGAACTTGCTGAATCATTTTACGTAGAATCAGCATTTATAAATGGGAACAAATATGATCAACGCTTAGGAAAAATAAGTATTCAAGGCACTTGGTATGCTGAGTAAAAGGATTAGAGAATTTATCATACCAATCAGAGTAAAATTTTTCCAAAAAATTAATGAATATTTGCTAGAAAGTCAAAAGTACACTTTGATACACCAGTTAAAAAGTCATGGTGAAGGATGCCATATTTACGTGCCGTTGTATATTAGCAAGCCCAGTAATCTGGAAATTGGTAACTACGTCTCACTAGGCACATATGTACATATGTGGTGTGAAGGGGGAATTAAAATAGGCCATCGCGTATTGATTGGTTCTCACACAGCTATTACTTCAGTTACCCATGACTATCAACAACAGGATATGCGTAAGAACGTGATCCACAAGCAGGTAGTGATAGAGGATGATGTTTGGATAGGTACGCATTCAGTAATTTTGCCCGGTATAACTATTGGCAGAGGATCTGTCATAGGCGCTAATTCAGTAGTCACCAAAGATGTTGAACCATATTCAATAGTTTTTGGTAGCCCTGCAAAACACTCTAAATATAGAGATATACCAGAACAACTAGGAATATGAGCTTGGATTATTTGTCTTCACATTCATTGCATAAATCAGATTGGCCTTGGACTAATCAGCAGCAAGATTGCATATCCAAAACAGCAAATATTTCTACATACCCTCGCATTAGTATTATCACACCCAGCTATAATCAAGGGATATTTATTGAAGAAACGATTCGTTCAGTATTACTCCAAGGTTATCCTAATCTAGAATATATAATTATTGATGGCGGTAGTACAGATAACACCGTTGATATTATCAATAAATATGAACCTTCGATATATTATTGGGTAAGTGAACCTGATAACGGTCAAACTCATGCTATTAATAAAGGGCTTGCCAAAGCCACTGGTGATATCATCGCTTATATCAACAGTGATGACTATTACTTGCCAGGAACACTGTTGAAGGTAGCTGAACATTTTCACCAATTTCCTGACACTGACTTACTGCACGGAGTCTGTCGCTATGTAAACCAACAAGGGGAAAAAATCGGTGAACAATTTGGCGATATACAAACTTTAGAAGAAATTTTAGATTTGTGGGATGTATGGTGGAAAAAACGCCAATTTGTGCAACCGGAAGTTTTTTGGACAAGACGCATTTCAGAGAAGATTGGTTTTTTAAAGGAAGAACTTACCTTTGTCATGGATTATGACTACTGGTGCAGAATCATTCAAGCTGATGGACTCGTCAGGAAAATAGATTCTGAATTATCTTGTTTTCGATGTACTGAGCATCAAAAATCCAATCAAAATTTAAAAGTAGCAGCTGAATTACTTCATCTTATACAACCACTGCTTTGGAGTAGTTCCACCATAATTTCGCTTCAAAAGCGATGCTTATTACAGGGTAACTGGTTGTACCAAGCTGTATTCTTGGAACAAGTTAAAATGTCTATTCAATCAAACGATAGGAAACAGAAGAGATATGCAAAGCTATTAAAAATTATTTTGACTAATCCACAAATTTTATTGAGTTCAGGATTTGTCAACAGGATAAAGTCATTATTAAAAAATAATGTTCACTGGATGGATTGAATAATTTTTATTACCCAACAATGAGAAGATTTCAAAAAAATGGAGTCGAGTTAAATTAACTATAAGAGATAGTTATTTGAATGAGTGAGGTGTGTTTTCTGATAAAGTGACTGAAGCTATAAAGTAATTCATTTATTAAGAACATAAATTAAATCAACTCTTTTATTTATATTTTTTAGAAAAAATATCATATATATAATGAAAATTGCTGTTTTTGGCTACTATAATGCTCTTAATGCTGGAGACGACCGCATTCAATACTGCATTACTAAATTATTTCAGGGTAACAATATTATATTTTTACCTCACTATCTACCTCCTCCACAAGAATATCTTCAGAATTTCGATTGGATATTGATTGGTGGTGGTGGTCTAGTCTTTGAAAGAGTAGGAATATGGATAAATACAAAACAATGGCTAAAAAAATGTAAAGCTAATATAGGTGTTCTTGGGTTAGGAGTCAATATAATTTCTCCAGAGTTATTAGCTGAATTGTCTGATTTAATTGAAAGAGCAGAATTCTTTTATGTTAGAGATGATCAGAGTAGGTATTTACTCAATAATCATCCCAAAGTAGAAGTGCATCCAGACCTAACTTGGTGTTTTCCTTTTCCAGTAGAAAACAATAGCTCCACTAGCAATAAGATTGCAGTCAATTTAGTTCCATGTCACTGGAAAGAATTTGATGTAGAAATGTGGTTTAAAGAATTATCAGCATTTCAACTTAATCCTTTCCCATTAAATTTTAATCAGGATAGAGATTTTGATTTATTAAAGAAATATTTTGTTGATTCAACACCCCAAGAATTTTCTTTGCAACCATTAAGAGAAAGTGAAATTTTGGTGGCGTGTAGATATCACGCTATCATCTTTGCTATGCAGATGGGAAAACCATTTATCGCTATAAATTACGATAAAAAAGTGCATAGCTTACTAGCAGAAGCTAATCTTTCAGATTTATGCTTAGAAACTACAGAATTTGCTTTACTCTCTGAAAAAATAAATTTTGTTTTAGCAAATAAATCCGAAATTAGAGAAACAATTAGTTTATTTGTTAATCAACAAAAAGAAAAGTCAATATATTTAACAGAAAATCTGCAAAATTTTGTTAAGCATCAACAAAACAATTCACTTACTCTATCTAGTTCTTTGAAAACAGTTTTAAAAAAAATACTGAAACTTAAAAAAAAATACTGAACCGGAAAAATACTGAAATGGAGTTGAATTAGAAATGTCTATTGGTTCAATAATTTATCAGTTACAACAAAAATATAAGCATGGATTTATCACAGCATACTATAGAGATAGTGTGAGAAAAAGTATATTAAATTCTCAGCCAATTCCTAATACATCTGATAGAGTTTGTGAAATTCATGTTCTGACTTCTGCCAAAGATTGGTTAAACTTAGTCTGGACATTAAAGTCTTTTTATCATTTTTCCCAGCGTCAATATTCTCTGTGTATTCACGATGATGGAACTCTATCTCAGGAAAATATCGCAACTTTTAAGTATCATTTTCCCAATGCACGGATTATTGACAGAAAACAAGCTGAGGAAAACGTTTTACCATTATTATCATCTTATCCTCGCTGTTTAGAGTTTCGCAAGACTAATCACCTATCTCCTAAAGTATTTGATTTCGCTTTATATTTGCAAAGCGATCGCTTGCTGCTTCTAGATAGTGATATCTTATTTTTTAAAGAACCCACAGAACTACTCAACCGCATTGAAAACCCAGATTATCAACTCAATACACTGAATGCTGATGTAGATACTGCTTACACAGTTGGACCAGAAATGGTAAAAACCAATATTGGTTTTGATTTAGCTGCTAGAGTCAATTCAGGATTAGGACTAATTCACAAAAACTCATTGAATTTGAATTGGATAGAAGAATTTTTAGACCTACCAAATATTATTGGACATTTCTGGCGCATTGAACAAACTATTTATGCTTTGTGTAGTTCTCGTTTTGGAGTAGAACTATTACCACCAGCTTATGATGTCCATTTAGAAGGAAGTATCAACGGTTCACCATCTCGTCACTATGTGGGCAAAATTAGACACCTAATGTACAGCGAAGGAATTCGTCATTTGGTGCAGAATGGATTTCTTAAGGAGTTACATCGATGAGTTCTGCTGAAGAATTAGCAGTAACCTTAAGGGTTTTGATGATACCTGATTACCGCACTGATAACCCTTATCAAACACTGTTATCTAAAGCCTTAGAGAATCAAGGAGTAAAAGTTTTATTTCCTTGTGGTTATCGTCGAGTCTTTCCCATCTATAGAGCAATTAAAAGTAAAAAACAAATAAATATTTTACATTTACATTGGATAAATCCATACTTCAAAGGTAAAAATATATTCACAAAATTAATTTATGCTTTAAAACTTCTGATTGATATTTTCTTAACTAAATGGGCAGGTGTGAAAATAGTTTGGACATATCATAATCACATTTCCCATGATTCACAATTTATTTTTTCAGAAAAATGGTTGCAACGAAATTTGTTTAAATTAGCAGATACAATTATTGTTCACCATGCTTTATCCATAGAAGATATTGCTCAGAATTTTCAAGTCGAAAGATTAAAATTTGCAGTTATTCCACATGGACACTATAGAGAAATTTACGGAAGCCTAATTTCTCAAATTGAAGCCAGAAAAGCTCTGGGAATACCATTAGATAGTCGTATTTACCTCAACTTAGGTATGTTGCGACCTTACAAGGGACTTGAACATTTACTAAAAGTTTGGAGTGACAACCAGGCATTTCTGCAAGCAAGCACCTTATTGATAGCAGGAAAAGCATTAGATGAACCTTATTTACATAAACTAACTCAATTAGCTGCTTCGGCACAAGGAGTTATTCTTCATGCAGACTTTGTAGAAGATAGAAAAATACATCTTTATTTTAGTGCTGCTGATGTAGTCGTGTTACCATTTGAAAAGATTTTAACTTCTGGTAGTTTGATTTTAGCGATGTCTTACAATAAACCAATTATTGCTCCTCGTACTAATAGCATAGTTGAAACTTTAGGATCAGGGGATTGGTTGCTTTATGAATTCCCAGATAATGAGGGATTGTTGAAATCATTAAAAGCAAGCACTGAAGTGGACTTAAATAAATTAAGTGATTTAGTTAAAAATGGTTGCGATAAATTATCATGGGATAATATTGGCATCAAAACTTATCAGGTTTACGAAAACGTCTTGGACTAATTAATTAATTAGTCCAGTAATTTATAATTACTTTAATTTAATTACTTTTTCATCTATGCCTGTAATTGCATTATTAATGTCAGATCCCTCCGTTCATTCCCAAAATTACTTTCAGCAATTTATTACAGAAAATGGAGATAATTTTTGGCAATCGACCCAATTTGTTATTAATCCAGAAAAGGGTAAATTTGACGGAATCATAGTCTATCAGAGCATCAAAGCATTAGATAGAACATACCAACTGAGTTGTCCAAAAACACGCACACTGCTAGTTTTAAAAGAACCACCAGATATCCTGCATCTTCCTGAAGGATATACAAGACAATTTTACTGTACATTAGGTCAAGATAATCGAGTAAAATCCACAAAGCGCATCCTTTCCTATGCTGGATATCATTGGTATGTGGAAATAAATATTCGTGATGCAATTAACACATATAATTTACCAAAAACCAAACTAATATCAGCAGTAGTTTCTAGCAAAACTGACACTATTGGTCATCGCCAAAGACTAGACTTTATGTATGAAATCAAAAAACACCTTGGTGGACAGTTAGATTGGTTTGGTAGAGGTATTCAAGAATTGGTTAATTGTAAGGCAGATGCTCTACTTGATTACAAATATCATATAGTTCTTGAAAATGGAGCTTGGCCACATTACTGGACAGAAAAATTAGCCGATGCTTTTGTTTCTAACTGCTTTCCATTTTACTGGGGAGCGCCAAATATACTGGACTATTTTGAGCCAGAATCATTAAAAATGATTGATGTAAATGATATTGCAGGGTCAGTCAAATCTATAGAACAAGCTATTACTCAGGATATATATATAACTGCCCAACCTGCTCTGGCGCAAGCTAGGAATAAGATCCTTACGGACTATCATCCATATCAAACTTACCTAGATTTATTCAATAGTTTTCCAGCCGCTGAACACAGTGATATTGTAATTAAACCACATAGTAATTTTAAATATGACTTGATAACTCGCTTGCAAATCCACGCAACTAAATATCTAAAGGAAATGACAGTTTAAATTATTCATTTTTCTAGTGGTATAAAACCATCCAATATGAACCCAAAAGTCAGTATTCTTATTCCCTGCTACAACGCAGAAAAATGGATTGCACAAGCCATAGAAAGTGCATTAAATCAAACTTATCCTTATAAAGAAGTAATTGTTGTTGATGATGGTTCTACAGATGGAAGTTTAGAAGTAATTAAGGGTTTTGGTAATTCCATTTATTGGGAAACAAGAGAAAATCGCGGAAGTAACGTTGCCCGTAATCGTTTATTAGAACTAAGTACAGGAGAATGGATACAATATCTAGATGCAGATGATTATTTACTGCTAACCAAGATTGAAAAACAAATCAATTTTCTAGAACAAGTCTCTAGTATAGATATTATTTATAGTCCCAGTATTCTTGAATATTGGGAAACAGAAATGGTAAAGCAAGAGATTTTGCCTATTTCTGAACCCCATGATCCTTGGATTTTGTTAGCTTTGTGGCAGTTACCGCAAACAGGTAGTCCTCTGTGGAAAAAACAGGCTCTTTTAGATGTAGGCAAATGGAAAATTAATCAACCCGTCTGTCAAGAACATGAGTTATATTTACGACTTCTCAAAGGAGGGAAAAAATTTGCATATTTTCATGATTCTGGTTCAGTTTACAGGCAATGGAGTGAATCCACTCTTTGTAAAAAAGATAAAATATTAACCTATCAGCATCGTTCAGAAATCACAGATGATTTAGAATCATATTTAAAATTAATTAATCAACTTAATAATGAGCGTCTTAATGCTATTAATAAATCGAGATTTGACTGTGCTAGAATAATTTGGTTATTCAATGGAACATGGGCTAAAAGTATTATTAAGAAAATCTATAAATCAGAACACGATTTTCAGTTACCTAGCTCCACAGTGCCTAAATTATATCAGATCATATATCATTATTTTGGCTTTGAGGCTGCTGAAATAACCGCAAAATTGAAAAGACAGGTTTTAGATTTAATTTAATAGATAATTAAATATGCAAAAGGAAAAATTTAAAATCCACTCCATTTGTTTAGTCAAAAATGAAGTTGATATTATTGGATTCTGTTTAGAACAAGCTTGTCAGTGGTCTGATTATATCTACGTTTATGATGGTGAAAGCACAGATGGTACTTGGGAAAAAGTTCTGTCAATGCAGAATGGACAAATTATTCCCTGGAAGCAAGATGGGAAAGTCTTTCAAGAATCCCTCAGAGGTGAAGTATTCAATGCTTTCAAGCATCAAGCGAAGCCAGGTGATTGGTGGTGTCATCTTGATGCTGATGAATTTTATCTCAAGTCTCCTCGTGAATTTCTGGCTAACGTTAGTCAGTTTAATCACGTTGTTTGGGGAATGGCTATCGAATACTACCTAACTGATAAAGATATTAATTCCCTAGATTTTAGTCAACCAATCTCGGAAATATTATTATCACTAAAGTTTTACAAAATTGAGAATTCTGAACCTAGATTTTTCAGACATCGTGATGGTTTAATTTGGGATATTGGTTCATGGCCAAAACATATAGGCGTAGTTAATAAAGAACGTATTTTATATAAGCATTATAAATACAGAACTCCTGAACAAATTCAGAAAAGATTGGATACTCGCCGTCTTGCTAGAGAACGGGGTTTTCCTGGTTGGGATCATGCTGTAGAAAAAGATTGGCGAAATAAAATTACCAACTCTCATCAACTAAATTCTGATCAACAAGATGGAAGTTATATTATAGATACAGCCGAACTACCGAATCATTTGGAATCTTGTACCCAAAGAATACTGAAAATATTAATGCATTCTCTCAGAATTTGGACTTAGTTATTATTTGCAACATACAGCATATTGCAGATAAATGAAGTACACAACGAGACTTGCAAAATCTCACACCAACAAGATTTTATTGCTGAATGCTGAATCGCTGCTGTAATTGAGAAATTATAATGAAATTATACTATGCAAACAAAACCAGAAGTTATGTTACCTTTAGTAACTTTGGTGATGATCTCAATGGTTGGCTTTGGCCACAAGTTTTACCCGGAGTTTTTAATGATGATGCTTCTGAAAGCGTATTTGTAGGATTTGGAACACTGCTTAATGAAAATCTACCACAGTTCAAACGTACTGTTATTTTTGGGACTGGTCATGGTTTTGGTAAACTTCCGCAAATAGATGATACTTGGAAAATATATTGTGTCAGAGGTCCCCTGACTGCTGCTGCCTTAAACCTCCCAGAAGCATTAGGAATTGCTGATACTGCTATTTTAGTAAACCGAATTTATCGTCGTGCTGATACAAGTAAAAAATATAAAGTGGCTTTTATTCCCTATGCGTGGGAGATGGAAAATAGCCCAGAAATATTCTTAGAAGTTTGTCGACAATTAAACTATATTTGTATTGATCCACGTTGGAAGGTAGAAAAAGTTCTTCAAGAAATTAGCAAATCTGAACTTGTGGTTAGCGCCGCTATGCATGGTGCAATCGTGGCTGACGCACTGCGAGTACCTTGGATCTCTGTAAAATCTAATGCAGGTATACCCGACTTTAAATGGAAGGATTTTTGCCAATCATTGAGTATGGAATACAAAATTAATCGGTTTTACAGATTTAATAGTTTTAGCGGAAAAAATCCGGTATTCAAATATTTTGAAATTAAAAGAATGGTATCTTATCTTAAAAAGCTTGTGCATCACTCTAAGTTTCAATTGAGTAAAGACTTAGTATTTAATGATAAACTAAATCAGTTAGAAGAAAAAATTTCTCTCTTTAAACGAGATTTTAAATCGGGTACATTTGATTAATATTTTTGAATTCAAAATCTTAGTATGGTGTATGGTATTTTTTTCCATCGTTATTCCTGTATTTAATAGAGCTAATTTAATTCCAATAACAATTGACTCAATTTTTAATCAAAATATTAATATTGATAATTACGAAATTATTGTTGTTGATGATGGTTCTATAGATAATACTATTGAAATTTTAAAACAATACGGCAGTAAAATCAAAATCTTTACTCAACAAAATCAAGGTCCAGGAAAAGCAAGAAATATTGGCATTGAACATTCTCAAGGAGACTATATTGCTTTTCTTGACAGTGACGATCTATGGTTTCCTTGGACGTTAGATGTTTATGCTCAAATCATTAAGGCAACAAATAATCCAGCTTTTTTGGCAGGAGAATCTATATTTTTTAGTAATGAACACGAGCTAGAATTTGTACAAATTCCCCAACTTCAATACAGATATTATCAAGATTTATACGCATCCAGTAAAGATGTCAGGTCATTTTTAACCAGTTCAGTTGTTATTTGTCGTGATATTTTACAAAAATTAGGCGGTTTCACAGATCAATGGATTAATTCAGAAGACAACGATTTGTGGTTAAGATTAGGAACAGCAGAAGGATTTGTTTACATTGATTCTCCCTATGTATTAGCCTATCGTCAACATTCTCATAGTGCCATCTCTATAGCTACGAAAACTTATGATGGAACTTGCTACCTAATACAACAAGAAAAACAAAATCAATATCCTGGTGGCAAAACACGAGAGAAACAAAGACTAGAAATATTGACAAGACATATTAGACCTGTTAGCGTAAGCTGTTTACATGGAAACGAAATTCACAAAGGTTGGCAATTATATAAAGAGACATTCCTATGGCATCTTGGGTTAGGTCGGTTTCGTTATATAATTGGGTTCTTATGGCTGATAATATGTGTGTCAATAATTAGCTATCGCCGCCAATAAAATTATTTAACCTAAACCTAATGATGAAAATTGAAAGATGATGTTACTTATAAGTAATCTACGGTGATAGCGGTTGTCAGTTGAATCAGAACACCAAACACCAAGAGATCAAAACTTATATACCAAAAGACTTTCAACCCTGTTCCCTGATAAATCATAATTCTTATGAATACTTGTAAAGTTACTGTAATAATTCCTACGTATAATCGTTTAGCAAAGCTTTTAGAAACATTAGATAAAATTCTCAATTGCAATCCTCGACCAGATGAAATCATTATTCATATAGATGGTAATGACAACACCACGGAAGAAGGACTCAAAAGCAGAAATTTTAAGACCGTCAAGATTATTAAAAGTTCAATTCAAGTAGGTCCAGGTGGAGGGAGAAATATAGCCCTTAGCCATGCTACCAACCCAATTATAGCCAGCTTTGATGACGATTCCTATCCTCTAGATACAAACTACTTTGAAAGATTAACAAAAATTTTCAATTCTTTTCCGAGAGCAGCGATTTTTTTAGCTAGAATATTTCATCTGCATGAAACAATTTTACCTGCACAACCAACCAGTAGATGGGTTTCCGATTTTATCGGCTGTGGATGCGCTTATAGGAAAGAAGTATTTCAACAAACTACTGGATATGTTAATTTGCCAGTTGCTTATGGAATGGAAGAAGTTGATTTATCTCTGCAGCTTCATCATATGCGGTGGGGTATTCTCGAAAGTTCATGGCTGAGAGTATTTCATAATACTCAATTAGAACACCACAACAACCCACGCATTACGGCTGCAAGCATCGCTAATCTAATGTTATTAGCTTATCTGCGGTATCCTATGCTCTTTTGTTGGTTAGGCATTGGACAGTGTCTGAGCCGTATTTTCTGGTTAATCAGGCACGGAAGAACATCTGGCATTGTAGAAGGATTATTTCTAATCCCTAAACTGATTAGACAATATCATCATCAACGTCAACCGATTTCCGCCAAATCATTACTATCTTATCTCCATTTACGTAGAAATACTGTTCCTGTATCTTCAGAGAAGATCTTACTCTCGTGAAATTCATACCTCAATTAATTTCAATGAATTTCAATAATCATACGTTATACTCAATCAACAAAGTCAGTATTTTAGACATTCGTAGATTTTTGGTAACTTCACCAATCTCTTCACCAATCAGTAGTTTTTACTGAGTAAATCTTAGCTAAAAAGTTAAGATTAAGTGTCAGGATATTACTTACATATAATATACGTAAGTAATATCCTGAGAAAGAGTGCCAAAATTGAGTTAAGTTCTAGACCTAGATCACATCAAGGAGTCTCTTGAATATGGCAAATTTCATTATCTATGATGGCTATTACACTCAGAATGGAGTTGGAGTTTCTAATCCTACTAATGCAACGATTAACGGTACAGGCGTTAACGATGTTTTTGTTACTTCTAGTGCCACTGTACCTAACGTCAAGGTCAAAGCTGGAGGTGGAGATGATATCTTAAAAGGAGCAGCCGATGCAAGACTCGAAGGAGAAGCTGGTAATGACGAGCTTGATATAACCGCTGGCGCAGGTGTTTATATAGGTGGTACAGGAAACGATGTTTATAAGATTTACTCTTTTGCATACACAGACTTAAAGATCGACGAAACAGGTGGTGGAACAGATACCGTTTTTTCACAGCAGGACTTTTCTTTATCAAGTGGTGCAACTGGAGTTACATTAGTTGCAAGCGGAAATCAGATCGAGAACCTGACTCTTGATGCTCAGAGCGCTGCCATTACAGGCATAGGAAATAACCTTAACAATCAGATTATCGGCAATCAGCAAAATAATATCTTAACTGGATTAGCTGGTGTTGATACCATTTATGGCAGCTTCGGCGACGATCAAATTGATGGCGGTGCCGATAATGATCAATTATTCGGTAATCAAGGAGATGACATCTTAATTGCTGGAACAGGCACAGATACCTTGACTGGTGGAATTGGTAATGATAAGTACATTATTGATTCTGCTGATACTCTCGTAGAGGCTGCGGTCGAAGGCACTGATACTGTTGACGTTACCGTCCTTGCTGCTGGCGGTACTTGGACTACTAGTGCAGAAGTTGAATTCATTAATATCGCTGGAACCAGCTCTGCTAATGTCACACAAACCAACGCTGTTGATACCACTATAATTGGAAACTCTGCTACTAATACCCTCATCAGTGGCGCAGGCGATGACACTCTGAAAGGAAAGGCTGGTGCTGATACTCTCACAGGAGGAACAGGCGCTGACAATTTTGAATTTGGTGGTCAAGCTTTAGCTTTAACTGGGCTATTTTTAGGAGAAACAGGGACACTTTTACGGTTCACAGGGACAGTAACTAATACCATCGGCAAAGATACAATTACGGACTTCGTGTCTGGAACAGATGATATTACTCTAGACCTTAGCACCTTTAACGTCGCTGCACTAGCAGGTTCTGCAGGGTTAGATTTATCAGCTGTTGCTAATGGTTTTATCTCAGTCAACCAAGCTACTAATACTGGTCTTGATTCTCAAAATGCCTACTTTGTTTATAATCAAGGAACTGGAGACTTTTTCTACAATGCAAACTTGAACACTTTTGGTTGGGGAGGAGGCGGAGCCTTCGCTAACTTGGGAGGCGCAACCTTAGCCGCCGCAGACGTATCACTCATAGCTTAATAGCCATGCTTGACTTATAGTTAAGCATCTTTCAAAAGTAAAAGTTAATATTTACTATTTAGATCCCCGATTTCTTTGAGAAGTTGGGGATCTTATTATTCAACAACCTCCGATTGCAAAAGTCGGAAAAATAGTAATAGACATCTGGTAGAAAACAATGTAGAGCCGAGAATCCCTACCCATGTAACGTCTCTACAAGGGTTCTAGAAAACGGATCGCATATTTAATTTTCACTCCTATGTCTATTAGTAGCGACAGACTTATTCCTGATCGATTTTCCTTAATGGTCATGCTTGACCTGTAGGTAAACATCTTTCAAAAGTAAAAGTTAATACCAGTTTTTATATCCTCCACTTTTTTGAGAAGTGGAGGATCTCATTTTAGTATTAGAAATAGATTCCTCATCCATGCCTACAGAACCTTATAACTGGATATCCTCCCAGATTGGAGCCCGTGAGCATTACACCATACCTAGAGCTTTACAACAGCAGGGACAGCTTACTCACTTGATTACAGATGCTTGGGTATCACCTCAATCTGCACTAAATTATTTACCTAAATCTGTCTTAGCTAATTTACGGGAAAGATACCACCCAGACTTAAATCAAGCATCTGTTCACGCTTTCAATAGTTCTTTAATTCGATTTGAATTAACTCAACGTTTGCAAAAGAAGATAGGATGGGAACGAGTTATTGCTCGTAATCAATGGTTTCAACAACAGACTATCAAGACCTTAGCAGGGCTATCTGACCAGATTACAACTCCTCTCATACTATTTTCCTACAGCTATGCGGCTTTAGACATTTTTCGATTTGCAAAACAACAGGGATGGTATACAGTCCTATGTCAAATTGACCCAGGTTTGTGGGAAGAAAAAATGGTTACTCAAGAGTATGAACGATACCCCCAATATCGTGCAAACTGGCAACCAGCACCTCCTGAATATTGGCAAACCTGGAGAGAAGAATGTACTCTAGCTGATGTTATTGTGGTCAATTCCAATTGGTCGAGTCAACTCCTAGAAAAAACAGGTGTTGAGCCTAAAAAAATTCATATCATTCCATTAGTATATACTCCACCAGAGGCAGCTAGTAACTTTGTCCGTACTTATCCAGAATTATTTTCTCAAGAGCGTCCTTTAAGGGTATTATTTTTGGGACAGGTAATTTTGCGAAAAGGAATTGCGGCTGTATTAGATGCTGTTCAATTACTTGAGGGATTTGCTGTTGACTTCTGGATTGTCGGCTCTGTGCAAATTGAGATTCCATCTCATTTCCAAAACCATCCGCAAATTCGTTGGTTAGGCCATGTTAACAGGAGTAAAACAGCACAATACTACCAGAGGGCAGATGTGTTTTTGTTCCCGACTATTTCCGATGGGTTTGGATTAACTCAACTGGAAGCACAAGCATGGAAATTACCTATTATTGCTTCTCGTTCCTGTGGTGAGGTAGTTGTAGATAATGTGAATGGTTGGATTTTGGAGGAAGTTAGTGGCAATAAAATTGCTAATTTGATACAGTCTATTTTGAGAGATTCAGCGCAATTACGATATTTGTCTAATGGTTTAGCTTCACCATTAAAGTTTAGTCTTGCAAATTTATTTCAGTCATTACAAGATTCCATTCTCTAAGAAGTTAGCCTCTATCACTACCTGAATTATTTCTAATAAAAATGATAAATATGAGAAGCTGAGCATTTTGCATATTCCTGAAAGTCAATTTACAAAGATACTGGCGGCAATGATATGTATGTAATTGCAGGGCTAGTTGCGGCATTTTCCGAGCTTTGTTGTGATTGTTTAGAGGAAGTAAATCGGGAATATTAATTTGCTAATTTAACTTTCTTTTAGAAGAATCTAAGTTATGAAATATGCCCAGATTCAAAAAATTAGTGTCATTTTCTATTCTATACTGCCATCTCCATATCAAAGAGATTTGTTCTACGCCATATCTCAACATCCTAGTTTAAACTTAAAAATCTTATACTTAGAATCAGCTTATGTCGATTCTCCTTGGCCTGAAAAACCCTTGCAACCTTATGAACAAGTATTACCAGGGTTTCATTTAGCTTGGGGTTTATCCCGATTTCATTTTAACTGGCATTTTCCATCAACCACTGGAGTTGATGTGGTGGTGCTAAATGGCTATATGAATGTAACTACTCAATTGTTACTCAGATTGCACGCTCAAAAAATTCCTTGTATTTTTTGGGGTGAAAAAATGGTGGGTGGTTCACAGGGAATTAAAGAAAAATTACAAAAATACTTAGCAGGTAGTTTAAAATATTGTCGAGCGATCGCTGCCATTGGCACTAAAGCACAACAAGACTACCAACAACGTTTTCCTGATCAACCTATTTTTAATATTCCTTACTATTGTGATTTAAGTACTTTTAGCCAAGATTTACCCCAGCGTCCACGCAATCCCGTTACTATTCTATTTTGTGGTCAGATAATTGCCCGCAAGGGAGTTGATGTTCTCACTCAAGCATTTGATAATCTGATTCAAGCTGGTTTAGATGCTCGTTTATTGCTGGTGGGAAGAGAAGCAGAACTTCCTCAATTGTTAGAATTATTACCCATAATAACTCGGCAAAAAATTGAATACGCAGGATTTCAATCTCCTGAAAATTTGCCTCATTTCTTTCGAGAAGCTGATATATTTGTCTTACCTAGTCGATATGATGGCTGGGGAGTAGTTGTTAATCAAGCTCTTGGGGCTGGATTACCTATTATTTGTTCTGATACAGTTGGTGCTGCTTATGATTTAGTTGAAACGGGTAAAAATGGCTTTCTATTTCCATCAGGTGATGTTGTTAGTCTAACTGAAATTTTAATATATTATTTAAACAATCCAGAAACAATTGCAGCCGCAAGCGAACAATCACTAAAAAAAGCAATTAATTTTTCGCTACAGGCAGGTGCAGAAAGTTGGATTGAAGTGTTTCAAAAAGTGGCTCGATAGTTTGTTTGGGTTAGTTATGTTAGAGATTATTCAACAATTAATTATCACAATTTAATGCGAATCTTATTTGTTAGCAGCAGTTCTGGGTCACGAGGTGGAGGTGAACTCTATTTAATTTATCTGGGGCAAGAACTAGCAAATCGGGGCTATGCTGTGGGATTGTGGTGTTCTCAACATCCGATCATGAATGAATTAGCAAGTTCATTTGGTAGGTTTGGAGAAGTATTGCGCTCGCCATACCAAAACACATACAGTCTTAAATTAAGATCCTTTACCCATATATTCCCCCAAATAAATCAAAAGATTATTTCTCAGTGGCAAGCATTTAAACCTGATATTCTTCATTTCAACAAGCAGAATTTAGAAGATGGTTTAGATTTACTATCCTGGAGTCATTATTTATCAATTCCGTATTTGGTAACCATTCATATTACCCAAACGCAGGACAGCTTAGGGGCATTCTTGGGAAAGTGGCGGGATTTAATAGCCAAAATCTCATTGAGAAAATATAGAGGTTCACTAGTAGCAATTTCCGAACATCGAGGTAAAGAATTAACATCTTTCCTTGCTACCTCATCTGCAAGTTCAGAAAAAATAGTCGTTATCCAGAATGGAGTTCCAATACCAGAGGAAACAGAACATTTAGTCAAACGACAAGCATCTCGTTTACAACTAAAACTTCATCCAGAAGAATTATTAATATTAGCAGTGGGAAGAATGGAAGCACAAAAACAACCACTGCTATTTTTACAATGGGCTAGTCACCTCAAAAGCAATCTACCATCTGCTCGTTTCTTATGGGTGGGAGATGGTCGCTTAACTTCTTTATGGGATCAATGGGTGATAGAAAATCATGCCCAAGACTATATCCAACGCCTAAGCTGGCAAAATGACGTAACACCATATTTAGCAGCCGCAGACGGATTTTTTCATCCTGCGGCCTTTGAAGGTTTACCATTTGCACTATTAGAAGCAATGGCTTGGTCTTTACCCTGTGTAATTACCTCAACTCTGGCGGATGAGTTAAAGTTTCCTCAAGGTGTTTATTTCGTAGCTTCTGAACAAGACCAATTTAAAGATCTAAAGAATTTTATTAATTCTCAGGAGCGTAATGCAGTAGCAAATGTTGGCTATCAAATAATCAAAGAGCAATTTTCCCTGGAAAAAATGGTAGATACCTACGTATCCTTATATATAGCAATTCTAAATTATTAACTCAACCTAAAAAACAAATCCCCCTATTGTTTTACAAAAGTCAGGGAACTAACGCTTTCAATTCTCACAAATTAAATAGGACTCATATTCCTACTCATGAACATCTCCAGTCATCCCTACTATCCAGAACCAGGGTCTACCAATCAAAGAAAAGGTTTTGCTAAGGCAACATGGTTCGGCACATTAGCCTTTCTTGCTGGCTTAGTTCTTGCATTTACAAGCATAAGCTTGGACTTGAATCCTAGTTTGATGGTACGTCAAGTTGCCATTGAGGTAGGGATAGCCATAGGAGTGAGCATATTCTTTGATAGCAGACGGGGATGGAACAATTTGTTTCGAGGCGATTTAGCTTGTATGGTGGCTCTGTATTTCTTAACACTGATTGAATTTTTATATCCACAGACCAAGTTTGATCAACTCTTGACTCCTGAGCAAACAAAGCACGCTATCGAAGCTCTACTAATAGGATTTGCAGGTTTAGCTATCGGTCGTCATATAAACTTTTTTAAGCCAGCACTACCACAGTGGTTAGATTGTAGTAACATCCCTGACAAAGCTTTATTTAGATTCTTCTTAATATCAGCTTTCCTGGCCTACTTTTATATGTTCATGTCAGTTGACTTCAACCCAGTGAAACTGATAGAAGCTCTATTAGGACCACGATTTGGTGTACCTTGGGGACGAGGGCGTTTAGGAGACTGGCGAGTATTTTTATCGGAATTAAAGTTGTTCTCTTTCGTTATACCTTCCCTAACTGGTATTATCTGGAATCGTCGTCAATCATTTCGTGGTTGGCAGATATTTCTGGTGATTTTTATCTTTGCCTTTACCTTGTTTGAAGGATTTGCCGGAGGAACACGTAATGTCTTGGGATCTTACATTGCTACATTCCTGGGAGGATATTTACTCACATTAAAACGTCCCAATATATTTAAGGTAGTGATTCCTATTGCTATAATGGGGTATTTAATAGTGTTTGCTACCCGTCATATGCTGGGTTTTAGAGAGATGGGAATCAGCCGATATTTAGCAACCGCAGCCTATGATACTCAGAAAGTGCAAGGAACATTAGCTGTTGACTACAACCTAAATAGTATAGGTTTATTGGTGGATGCTTTTCCCACTAAACATGATTTTCTAGGTCTGGAACTTTTAGTAGTATTCCTAACTAAACCCATACCTAGAATATTATGGCCAGATAAACCAGAAGGTTTGAGTATATCTATTGAAGAAGTTGTAGGTGCTGATGGTTGGACAGTAGCCGCTACTTATGTTGGTGAAAGCTATATGATGGGTGGTATTGTAGCAGTAATATTAATATCCCTTTGTATAGGTGTATTAGCTAATTGGTGGTCTCGTACAGCCGCTTTTAATACTACAGGATACAGTATAGTCGTCAATGCACTGGGCTTTTTTACATCTGTAATTTCTATGCGTAGTTTGATAGCCCTGACAACATCTATGTTACCAATTCTGGGGCTAATCTTTATTGCTAAAACTTTTCCCGGTTTATTGGGTGTTAAACGTTTACGTCAAAAGTAGCTGCGACAATAACTTAACTATGGTGGTATTTTTTAAATGAAAGTTTTACATATAATTCCTTCTATCAGCCCTAAACTCGGTGGTCCAACTCAGGTAGTCTTGAATTTAGTACGGGCTTTAAGGAAAGAAGGAATTGATGTAGAAATTGCCACAACTAATGATGATGACGGACTGTTGCTAAATGTGCCATTGTTGGAGTGTGTAGAATACCAGGGATTACCAGTTTGGTTTTTTCCCCATGCAGCTAGAATAAAAGCATTTTTACCTTCTTTGGCATTTACACAGTGGTTGTGGCAAAACATCAAAAATTATGACATTTTAGATAATCACTATTTATTTTCCTATCTTCCTAGCTGTGCTGCTATTTTTGCCCAGTGGCAACAAGTTCCATACACAGTGAGAATTATGGGACAATTAACGCCTTGGGCATTGGCACAAAGTAAGTTAAAAAAGCATGTTTACAGTTATTTAATTGAAAAACGTAATTTAAATCAAGCAGCTGCTATTCACTGTACATCTGTAGGTGAAATGGAGGATGTGATCGCTTTTGGAGTGAAGCCGCCAAAAGTTGTTTTACCCCTGGGAGTTAATCCTCCAACATTAATTGGTGATGCTAAATCTCAATTACAATATCGGTATAATGTTTCTGAGGAAGTTCCTATTATTCTTTTTCTCTCCCGTCTGCACTATAAAAAACGTCCTGAACTGTTAATTCAAACATTAGGTGAGTTAAAAAAACAAGAACAGAACTTCTATTTACTGATTGCTGGTTCTGGACAAGACACGTATGTTCAATCTTTGCAGAAAATGGTCGCATCTCTCAATATAACAAACCAAACTTCATTTGTCGGGTTTGTTAGTGGGTATGAGAAAGACTTGTTGTTACAAGGTTCTGACTTGTTTGTACTGCCAACTTATTCGGAAAATTTTGGTATTGCTTTAGCAGAAGCTATGGTGTCCGGTTTACCAATTATCACAACTCCAGGTGTACAAATCGCTCCAGAAATTGATGAAGCTGAAGCTGGAATAATTGTAGAAGGAGAAATAGGATCTTTAAAAAGTGCGATCGCTGATCTTTTAAAGAATCCCCAATTACGGGAAAAAATGGGTAAAAATGGTCGCCTCGTTGCTCTGCAACGCTATTCATGGCAGACAGTTGCTCAACAGTTAGTCTCTACTTACCAAGCTATTCTTAATCAAGAACAAGGGTGACAGGTTAAGGTTAGACTGGGGCTTGCTCCCCCTGCTTACCAAAACAAATCTCTTTGAATGCTACTAACTATCAGGTGGTTGTTAAGACTAACAAAAACACATTGATTCTCATTATGAAGCGGTCATATTACCTGCTAAAAAAATATTGGATTCTAAGTTTAGCCAGTTTTAGTCTAGTTTTTCTGAGCATTATCCCTATCAGAATTGCGATTGCCTCATACCAAGCACCCCATCCCCAAGCTATCCTTACCCTTGGCGGTGGTCAAGAACGAGAAAAGTTTACAGCTGAATTTGCCCAAAATCATCCTAATTTACACATCTGGATTTCCAGTGGTATACTCCCAGCCCAAGCCTTTGCTATTTTTGAGGAAGTAAGTATTCCCACAGAGCGTATTCACCTTGACTACCGTGCTGTTGATACAGTTACTAATTGTACTACCCTTGTCCACGATTTCCACAAATACCATATTAAACACATTTATCTAATTACCTCAGATTTTCACCTTCCCAGAGCTAAAACCATAGCTACGCTAGTGTTAGGTAGTCAAGGGATCACCTTTACCCCCATTTCTATTCCCTCCGAACGACCCAGAGAATCTATATTTCCCATTGTCCGTGATAGTGGACGCTCTTTATTGTGGATTGTATCAGGTCGTACCGGAGCAAGTTTAAACCCTCGTTTTCTGTCTCCATTGTATGTGTCTAGATAAATACACCATTGGCAATTATACTCCTGGTGCACCCTACCTTTAGAAACTTTTGTGGTACTTTGTTACTTCACCTTTAGTTGAAATTCATTGGCTGCCAATTTTATCTGTAAAAGTTGGTATAATTAAGCTTTTTGGAGCCATCCTTGGTAAGGGTATGCGTATGTGTGAGTGAAGTTTCCCTAGCATTTAACTGTTGCAAATCATGTCTCCACCAGTGAAAATACTTAGCTAGATAACCTTGCACCCGCACCCACAGTTATCGAAAATCATGTTTGTCTATCCCAAGGTGTTTATTTTTTTACTGGCAATCATGACTCGAATCAAGCAAACAGATTTTAAACTCATTCCCGTCCCTGTCCATATTCAAGAAAGTAGTTGCATAGCTGCTAAATCGGAAGCATTCCATTTTAGTAAAAAATCATAACATAAATTGTCATTGTGTTAGCGAAGCGTGCCGTAAGCCATACGGAACGGAGTGAAGTAAGTGTATCCCTTCGCGAACATTGCGCTGTGCTTCCTTCATACCCTGCGGGAAGCAAGCTACAGCATGACAATAAACTTACACATTAGTTAGTATAGGAGACACAGTAGGAAGGTGAGCTATTTTAACTCTCGGTAGTGTAACTGGAGAATCTTTAGAGCCGATGATCAATGTCAACCCATGAAGAAACGGTGAATAGAGCAAGTAGAATATTTTTCTCCTCTTCCCGCACAATATGAATAGTATTTACAAATAAGCAGTTATACTTTGACTTGAAATATATTTAACCATAAACTACATAACTGAACAGGTAAGGTGTAGAATACAAACATCCTATTTGTGGCATCGAACGATACAAAACAATATTCGCTATTTATCGCTATTGCATTCCAGAATTTGATAAGTTATTAAGACTCACTGCACAGAGTTAGACTATGAAATTAACACTTGGTGTTCACCCAAATGTCGCAATGAGGCAAAAAAACAATAAAATAAATTATCTAATTTTAGATAGAGAACTAAGTATTGTTAAGGCTAGGGAAGTATAAATATACCAATCTTTTAGAACTAACGGTCAAGGATATTTGGTGATTATTTTGATAAATAACCAACTTCTAAAAACAGAAAATATTTATTTAACTAATTACTTTTCTAATAGAAATCTATGAACAAGCAGAATGCTAGTAGAATCTCAACTTTTAATGAAAATGGTAGGCCAATAATTACGCCTGAAATATTGCCATATCAGAACTTTTCCTACTTGGAATCTGAAGAAGATGAAGGCAGTCTAAAAAACATCTTAGCTGTTGTTCAAAGACGGGTCTTAATAATTGCTGGCGTTGTATCTGTAGTCATGGCTACTGTTATTTATTCAACGGTCAACGAAGAAACCATTTATCAAGGCAATTTTCAGATTTTAGTTGAACCTGTTAATAGCGATAGTACATTAGGCCAAATACCACTGCCTGATTCTACTATCCCTAAATCTAATCTAGATTACGAAAGTCAAATTCAGGTTCTCAGAAGCCAGGAATTGATGAAAGATATTTTGCCAAATTTACAATCTTCCTATCCTGATATTACCTATAAATCACTGCTCAAAAATTTAACTATCCGACGTTTGGGTTCAACCAAAGTTATAGAAATAAGCTATAAAAACCGAGATCGCAAGAAAATTGAAATTGTATTAAATACACTTTCTAACTTCTATCTAGAATACAGTTTAGAAAAACGTAAAACCAAGTTAAATCAGGGAGTTCAATTCGTAGAAAAACAATTACCTGCTATCAGAAATCGGGTAGCTCAATTGCAACAACAATTGCAAATATTCCGACAAAGATACGACTTTCTGGATCCAGAAAACCAGTCTGGTCTAGTTGCAACACAACTCCAACAATTGGAAGAGCAGCGACTAGGAATTGATCAACAGTTAGCTACAGCACGAGCCAGTTATGTAGGCTTATCAACACCACAAGGACAACAGGCAACCTTAAATCAAGCGCCCATATATAGTCAATTAGTATCTCAATTGAGGCAGTTGGAAACTCAGCTATCTGTAGAATTAGCACGTTTTCAACCGGATAGTCCATCCATATCAGTATTAGAAGAAAAAAGAGAAAATATTTTGCCTCTCATAGAAGACGAGCAAAAGCGGTATATAGGGTTAAAATTCGCTGAAGCAATTACTCTGATTCAGAAACTAGAGGTACAAAGTCAAGAACTAGCTAAAGTAGAAAACCAAACAAAAATCAAACTTGAGCAATTACCAATTTTAGCCAGACAATACAGTGAAATTCAGCGGAATTTGCAACTAGCAAATGAAAGTCTCAATCGGTTTTTAGCTACTCGTGAAAGCCTGGTAATTCAAGTAGCTCAAACAGAATTGCCGTGGGAATTAATACAACCACCAAATCAAGGGGAATTACCTATATTACCAAATATACCCCGGAATTTACTAATGGGATTATTTAGCAGTTTAGCTTTGGGAATTGCTATTGGCTTCCTATTGGAAAAACTAGATAATACGTATCATGATATTGGCAGTCTGAAGGAAAAAATAAAATTGCCCTTCCTGGGAACTCTTCCCATCGACAGAAGCGTTGCAGGTTATCAATCTTCTTACCTCAATTTCACTTCTGGTTCACAATCTGAATCCCGTAAGGGCTCTGAAGTAAATGGTTGGTTATCTAATCTTTTCCGTCGTCAGAGTAAAGTCTATAACTATTATGGACAAGGGCTATTTTGGGAATCATTACAGGTTCTTTATGCCAATATTCAACTGCTAAATTCTGATCAACCAATTCGTTCTTTAACTATTTCTTCCACTATGCCAGGAGATGGGAAAACCACAGTTTCTTTCCATCTTGCACAAATAGCAGCAGCCTTGGGGAAACGAGTCTTACTTGTGGATGGTGACTTACGACGCGCCCAGGTTCATAAATTATCAAATTTGCAGAATTTGTCAGGTTTAAGTAATGTTCTTACTTCCAATATGCCAGTTGAACAGGTGATTCAACAATTACCTGAGATGAGTTCATTATCTGTAATTACGGCTGGTTCAGTCCCACCAGATCCAGCCAGATTGCTGGCATCAGATAAGATGAAACAACTGATGGAATACTTCAATGAGAATTTTGATTTGGTAATTTATGATGCTCCTCCCATGCTGGGGTTAGTTGATGCCAGACTACTAGCACCTCAGACTGATGGTATGCTGCTGGTGGTGAGGATAGACAAAACAGATAAGTCGGCTATGATGCAACTTCAGGATAGCTTGATAAACTCTCCCATCAATGTCTTAGGTGTGGTTGCTAACGGGGATAAGCAAAAACTTACTAGTTACAATTACTACTATAGTGCTGGTAGGGAAGCTAGACAACCTTAATTATGCCTGGTTTACTCAGCTGAAGGATGGCTGTGGCGGGCTAGATTTAGCCCGCCACAGCCATCCTATTTTTGTAGGGTGCTGTCGGTGATAGGATTCCTTAAACACGCTCTATAGAAATCCTATTTGATTTTTTGATTTTTGCGAAAGTGGACTGCTATTTACACTTCATGTGAGTTAATGAATAATGAGGGTAACAAGTTTGACAAAAATATACTTGCCCAAAGTTTTGAACCCTGGACAAGTATTCATAAAAAAAATTATTACTTATTCAAACTTACGACCCATAGGCGTAGCCCGTTATAGATATTGTCCACTAGAAAAGTAGTATAAATTCCAACTGTCTCTAATGAGAATAATTCTGTGTTTAAGGGAAAAAATCTTGAGGGGCCAGAAAGAACCTAAAAAGGTTTCTGTATAAGGGTTATATCCTTTAGACCCTACTGATAAAATGTCCACTTATTGCGAATAAAACTGATGACTTGTTCCATTAACAAGACCATTCTCTTCGTATCTTCAGGGTTTATACTGGCGTAGCCCCCTGATAACTGCACAGTTAATTGTCAATAAGCACCGTTTTTTCATCAATTTTTTCAAGGGGTCTATCACCTAAAACCTTTTTCCTATGATAGTTTCACCTTGCTTGTCGCCCCTTCAAGCAAAAAAAATGTTTATGAATCGGGAAATACTCATCAAAATCGGAGATTAACCTAAGATTTGACGTTTAATTATTTTTTGTCAAATCCACCCATGAAAAATTAACACCCAAGTCACTATCAACTTTTTATTAGTCGTTGTCCCATTCTTCCCGACCTATTAAATCGCCAATGCGATCACGCAATAAAAAGTCACATTTCTCCAATTCACATTCAACACAAACCCACTCTCTCGCTGGAATGTATTGACAGAGTGTATATATTGGTTGTTGACGGCTCACAATTCCCTTTTGCACCAGTCGGCGTGCTTCGTCCTGGATTACGTCTAGAGAGTAGTAATTTATAGAGGACACCGTATTCACACTCATTGTTTTTACTCACAAATTTAGATTTAGATAGTATTCCCAACATTAATCAGGAACAAAAATGACGATAATTTAGACCTGTGGTTAGGTTTTGTAGTTTGCTATACGGAACTATTATCATTTTGACGCTATATATCTGTAAATTATCTAAAGAAATATTAAGTTTGTCAAGGATTGATAACGTTTTTTATAACTCTCCTTCATATTATTAACGCCAAAGCAGCTAAGCTAACTAGGCTGAATCGTAATACATCCCAATACCTGTCGGTTAAGGGGAAAAGGGCTAAAATTTTTCTTTACCCTTGAAACTTTTCCCTGCTCTTGCAAAATATACTTTTCTAATCTTGTCTACTAATTAACAGATTTAACACATTGATATCTATATATCTATGGTCACAATTTGATTTAGTGTTTTCAATTAAGTGGTATGAGAAATCGCTTATATATAGCTTAAATAATCATTATAAAGACTTTGCTCACAATACTACGATTTTTCCATAAACAATCAACCTAACCAGCTATCTTGTACTGGAATCTAGAGCTGGTAAGAAATTACAGGGTAAAAACTTTGCTTATATATAAGTTGATGTCCTAAGGGAGCAAGGCGATTTTGTGAGGTGGGGTAAAAAGTGTGCTTTTAGCTACGCCAACCACAGAGATAGCCCAAATATTCCTTTGGAATGAAAGTAAAATAAATCACAGGAAAGAAATCAAATTGCAAGACAAAGTATCTTCTCAAAATATCCTAAGAAGACTTGCATTCAATAATTTGTGGCTGGTGGGAATAAGCTGCTTAGGT